>Ga0081539_10000432_pt1 | contig 89138 bp, 82 predicted proteins | sample TabmetS4T2R2_FD_71023 | JGI IMG/M metagenome (GOLD analysis project Ga0081539, IMG submission 71023) | Tabebuia heterophylla rhizosphere microbial communities from the University of Puerto Rico - S4T2R2 | ecosystem: Host-associated > Plants > Roots > Rhizosphere ...
GTACGTGCCGCCGTGCAGGGCGACGAGCATCGGCGCGTGGTTTACGGCGGTGGCAGGGCCGACGACCTAGTTCGGCAACTCGCTCGGCTGGCTCGGTCGAAGCGGTGGGGCGGATCAACGGGGCTCGTCCGATGTTGCGCGTGACGGACACGGCTTCTCCTTCGGGAGCCGGATGAATACGAGCAACGGGACGAGAAGACTGACTGTCGAGAGGGTCAGCGAGAACGCGAGCCGGGCGTCGTCTGAGACATCCACGACCATGAAGCTGTCGATGCCAGCGTGGAGGACAGCGGGTGCCCAAATGGTGTTGTTGCCGAGCTCGAACAGGCGCGCAAAGGGCAGCGAGGTCACGGCGGCGACGAGCATCGCGGCAAGGCCCACGGTCAGTCCGGACGAGGCGATGATCGGTATGTGGGTTGCCGCGATGAGCGGCATCGACAGCAGTACGGCGTGGCCGAAGGACCGACCCTTGCGGAGGAGCCGGAACGTGTAGCCGCGCCAGACGAGTTCCTCGGCGAGACCGTGGAAGGCCAGGACGCCGAGAAGAAGCACCGGCCAGTCGTCCTTCAGGGTCAAGGATCCGCCGCTGAATGCGCCGACCAGCGGGTAGGTGACCTGAATCAGCGCCGCGACCGCGAGCGCCAGGGTGAGGGCCCTCAGGCTTGGCCGGCTGAACACCGACTGGATCGTCTGCTGGCCCCCGGCTCGGTCGACAAGGAAGGCCGCCCCCGTGACGACGGCCAGGATCGACACGCCGTGCCAGCCGTCCGCACCGAGCTCGGCGAGACCTGCAAGGACGGCGTAGAGGACGACGAACCCAAGCAGGAAGCGTCCGGTTGGCTGGGTCGTTGGCTGGGTCGCTGGCTGGGTCGCTCTCATGGGTCCGAGGTTCGGGCTGACCGGGGTGTTCGCGCTGCACCCCGGACCAAGGTCCACCCCGGGTGTACACCAGTCTCAGGAGGGCCGCCTGACCACGGCTCGCACTCGGTGGCCGGTGTCCCACAGGAGCGTCAGCACCGCCCGCTCACCGGCCGGGTCGATGTCGTCGATTGTCACCACCGAGTCGGCTTCGCATGTTCGGGAGCTGCTTACCCCGTCGTACCGCTCAGCGAGCAGGGCAAGGGCCGCAGCTGCGACCGGTCCGAACAGCGTGATCTCGAGTTGGGGGTGGTCATCCGGGCCGAGCTTCTCCATGGGAGCACGATCCGGCCGGTCAGGGTGAAAGCGCACCACCCAGCGGTGAGGAGCACCCCGGGTGGAAACCGCCCGGGGGTGGTGCGCGGACACCCGGCACCGACACAACGTCGGTTGCATGACCACCACACAGAACCAGAAGTCTCCCGACGCCAGGCCGACCACGCAGGGCACCAGCCCAGCCGAGACCACGGCCATCTCACGACGCGGCGCCTTGCGCGCCCTCGGGTTCGGCGGCGCAACCGTTCTGGTCGCGGGCACCGGAGCCCTCAGCTACCGGGTATACGACACCGCCGCCCTGAACCCCGGCAGCGGACCGGCATTCAACCCGTGGACACAGTGGCGAACGACGCCAGGTCCACTCGGTGCCGTCGCGTGCGCCGTGCTCGCCGCCAGTCCGCACAACACCCAGCCGTGGACGTTCGCGCTCACCGAGAACCTGATCGAGGTGTTCGTCGATCGGAGTCGCGGCACCGGCACGGTGGACCCACTGCGTCGCGAGCAGTTCGTCGGACTGGGCTGCGCAGTCGCGAACCTTCTCCTCGGCGCCGACGCCCGCGGCCTGGTCCCGAACCTGCAGTGGCTGCCCGACGGTCCCGACGGGGATCGGATCGCGACCGTGGCCGTCGGTAGCGGAGAGGCGGTGACGAGCCCGTCGTACGACGCCATCGGTCGCCGTCACACGAACCGTGGCCCCTACACCTCCCGAGCGCTGCCCCAGAACCTGTTGGACGACATCGTGGAGGTGAACGGACTGGACGGCGTCGGCGTCCAGTGGGTAGTCGACCCCGAGCCGCGCGCGACGCTATCCCAACTGCTGGTGGACGCGGCCGAGGCCGTGACCCAGGACGAGCAGCAGTCCCGCGACGGCTTCGTCTGGTTCCGAGCCAACAACGACGAGGTGCAGCGCTACCGAGACGGCCTGACCCTAGACGGCCAGGGCCTGAGCCCGCCTGTCCTCGCACTGGCCAAGCTCTTGCCCGCGTCGTCGCGAACCGAGGGCGACAAGTTCTGGGTGGAGCAAACACGCACGGTGCACACCGCGACCGCCGCCGCGTACGGTGTCATCACCGCCACCACACCCGACGACCGGGCTACCCAACTGGACGCCGGGCGGCTGCTGCAGCGCATCCACCTCGCCGCCACGAGCCGCGGAGTCGCCTTGCAGCACATGAACCAGATCACCGAGCGGATCGACCGCGAGTCCACGACCGGCGTGCCTGCGACGTTCGCGCCGAGATTCGCGCAGTTGCTTCCGGAGGGTGAGCTGCCGCTGCTCACCTTCAGGGTGGGCTATCCCGTCCGCGATGGTCGCCGCACGCCGCGCCGATCCGCACGGTCGGTGACCCGATGAACCGCCGCCGGTTGGCCAGCCGCATCGGAAAGGGCGGCGCCGGTCTCCTGCTCGGCGCCGGGCTGATCCAGGCAGTCGCCGGAGACGAGATCCCCGAGTGGACGGGGGACAAGGTGGACTACGGCGCCCTCGGCGCCCTGACCGTCGGACTCTCGCTCCTTGCTGGATTCGCCGCCATCCGTCAACGCGACGGGTCTCTGTCCGTCCTGGCTCGCGCCGCCTGCGCGGCCGGCATCATTGGCCCGGGTCTGCTCGCCCTCACCACAGTCGGCCGTCTCGCGTACCTGCCCGCAGCCCTGCTGACCATCGCCGGCGTCCTCGCCGTCCAGGGATGGAGTGCTTCCTGGTCAGCAGTCACCGCGAACTGGGACCGTGTGCTGCTCTCGGCCCTGGGTGGTTGCGAACTACTCATGGTGGCCGCCGGGCCTGCGCGCATGATCATCGTCGGAATCTTCGGCGGGCTCGCGCTCGTCACAGCCGCCTCGCGGCGCACGGTTCCCCGGCGCACGCTCGTAAGCCTGCTCGCACTCGGCACCGTGCCCATCGCCGCACTGGGCTGGACGACCGTCGTACCGGTGATCCTCGCAATGACGACGTGGCTAATTGCCATCCCGGTGCTCCGAGCTCAGGCGTCGCGCACGGAGGAGGTCACATCCGCACGGACGTCGAGGGCCCACTCGAGTCACTGCGCCAAGGTCGATCGTGTCGCCGAACCCGGATCCCCATCCGCCGAGAAACTACGCCTTCTCGGCTCATTGGCCGCCGGCCCGTTCGTCGATGACGAACCAGCAACCATCGAAGGGATCGACCTATGAAACGCCCGGCACCGAGGAGTCGTCCGGCAACACCTCGATGCCGGCCACGCCGCGCCGCGACCGCTGGAAACTGGTCAGCAAGTCACCGGCATACGGGTGGCCTTCTCGAGGAGGCTCGCGCCGAGCAACGAGGAGAGCGCCTCAAACGACATGCCTTCGGCCATGTCGGCAATCCAAGACCGCGCGAGCGGCTCAGATGAAACGAGGTCGCTCATAGCCTCCAGACGCCGGCAGAAATGAGGTCGAGCTCGCGCATGGCTTCAGATGTCGTAGTAGAGCTCGAACTCGTGGGGGTGCGGCCGCAGTCGGATCGGATCGACCTCCTGGCTGCGCTTGAGGTCGATCCAGGTCTCGATCAGATCCTCGGTGAACACCCCGCCCTCGGAGAGGTAGGAGTGGTCCGCCTCCAGGGAGTCCAGCACCTCGGGGAGCGAGGCGGGAACCTGGGCGATCTGCGCGTGCTCCTCCGGCGGAAGCTCGTAGAGGTCCTTGTCGACCGGAGCCGGCGGCTCGATGCGGTTCTTGATGCCGTCCAGGCCGGCCATCATCATCGCGGAGAACGCCAGATACGGGTTGCACGACGGGTCGGGCACCCGGAACTCGATGCGCTTGGCCTTCGGGTTCGAGCCCGTCACGGGGATGCGGACACAGGCCGACCGGTTACGCGCCGAGTAGACCAGGTTCACCGGAGCCTCGAAGCCCGGCACGAGGCGATGGTAGGAGTTCACCGTCGGGTTGGTGAACGCCAGCAGGCTCGGTGCGTGGTGCAGCAGCCCGCCGATGTACCACCGGGCGAGGTCGGACAGGCCGCCGTAACCGCGCTCGTCGTAGAACAGCGGCTCGCCGTCCTTCCAGAGCGACTGGTGGCAGTGCATCCCGGAGCCGTTGTCACCGAAGATCGGCTTGGGCATGAACGTCGCCGTCTTGCCGTTCTTCCACGCCACGTTCTTGATGACGTACTTGAACAGCATGATCTTGTCGGCGGCCTTGGCCAGCGTGTCGAACCGATAATTGATCTCCGCCTGGCCGGCCGTTCCCACCTCGTGGTGAGCCCGCTCGACCTGCAGCCCCAGGGAGTTGAGCGCGGAGGTCATCTGGTCGCGGAGGTCGGCGTAGTGATCGAGCGGAGGCACCGGGAAGTAGCCGCCCTTGTACCGGGTCTTGTACCCGCGGTTGCCGCCGTCCTCGACCCGGCCGGTGTTCCAGGCGCCTTCGATCGAGTCGATGTAGTAGTACCCGGCGTTCTGCTTCGTCTCGAACCGGACGTCGTCGAAGACGTAGAACTCCGCCTCGGGAGCGAAGAACGCGGTGTCGGCGATGCCGGTGGACGCCAGGTACGCCTCCGCCTTGTGCGCCACCTGGCGCGGGTCGCGGCTGTACGCCTCGTCGGTGTACGGGTCGACGATGTCCATGTTGATGTTCAGCGTCTTCGCGTCGCGGAACGGATCCACGTAGGCGGTGCTGAGATCCGGGATCAACTTCATGTCGGACTCGTTGATCGCCTGGAAGCCACGGATCGACGAGCCGTCGAACATCTGACCGTTGACGAAGAAGTCCTCGTCGATGGATTCCGCCGGCACGTTGAAGTGCTGCATGATCCCGGGCAGGTCGCAGAACCGGACGTCCACGAACTGGACGCCGTCGTCCTTGATGAACTTAAGGGCCTCGTCGGCGTTGCTGAACATCCAACCTCCACGGTCGGGGAGCGGGCTGAGACCGCAGGACGGGGCACCGTCGGCCCGCGGCGGGATCCTTGCGGACGCTAGGCGGCGACGATGTCGGGTTCGTATCCCTTCAGTTTCCTGACTGTTACGAAAGACGTCAGAGCGTGTCCACGACGTGACGAATCGTTCACACGATGTCGCCCGTCGGGGATGGCGTGCCGGTCGCCGTGCCGACCCGCCGTCCGGCAACGTCCGACTCACTTCGGAGGCCGCCGATGGCGCTGAACCCTACTCCTCGTCGACCCCGTGCCGGCACGCGGTCGGGGTGCCGAGGTCCATCAGGTTCTGTTGAAACGACAGCCTAAGGTGTGCTTGTGGATCGTCGGGACGTCGCGTCGTGGCTGGAAGGGCCGGGTGGCGGCCCCTCCGCGGAGCGTGGCTACCCGGGCCAACGCTTGGGCCGCCCGGAGAACGGGCCGCGCTCGATCGGCGGTCTCGGCCGGCGGCTTGCCGCGTTGGCTGTCGACTGGGTGCTGTGCCTGGTCATCGCCCGAGCCGTGGTGGGGCCGGCGGCGTTCCAGCCGCCGGGATCCCTTGCCCCGGTGATTGTGCTGGCCATCGAGAATGCCCTCCTCGTATCGACGGCGGGCGCGACGATCGGTCACCGCGTCATGGGCCTGCGGATCGAGACGCTCGGGGGAGTCCGTCCGGGCCCGCTTCGCGCTGTCGGTCGGGCTGTGCTGCTCTCTTTGGTGCTCCCCGCGGTGACCCTGCTCATCGACCGCGACCAGCGAGGTCTGCACGACCACCTGACCGGCACGCTCGTGGCGCGCCGTTGATCGTGCCCGCTGCGGTGCCAGACCGATCCTGTCTCCTACCTGGACAGCCGCGCGGCTTCCCGCTCCAGGGACGTCAGATCGCCCAGTCCTTGCAGGTCACGCAGGGCCCGGGCGTATTCGAGGCGACGAGCCTCCTCGGCTTTGACGGAGTGGGCGGCATTGCGTGCCGCGGACCGGGCCAGCCCCGCGTCAGCACGACGGACCCAGACACCCATGATCCGTACGACTTCTGATGTGGCCGAGACCCGCATAGAACCCCTCCTCCGGTCGACGTCTTGCTCACCCGAGCTGCCGGGCACCAGTCAACGCCGTAGCTGTTACTGGGGAATGACTGAAAGTTACTCCGTGGCGTCGAAAAGGGCACTTACCGGTAACGCGTGAACCGTAGATGCACGACACTCCGGCCGGTCAGCGACCCCCGTCGGCCGCGGGTGACACCGTTCACCCCAACAGTCGGCAACTGCTCCAGGGGAGTTGAACACGGATTTCCGGGAGACGGAACCCCCGGCCGGAAATTCGGCATCGATCGGGCGTATCCGGCTCAACCCGAAGGTTTGTTAGCGGTTGACAATCGCAGACGAGTTAAGCCGAACAGCCCACACGCTACATGGCGCAGGGAAGGCGGGCTCGGCAGGCCGGCCGGCGGATGATCGGCAACGGAGCGTGTTCGCGGGTGAGGTTGCCGGGCGGGTTGCGGGCCGGTACCGCCGACCGGTCGCACGCCGGACCGGCAGAAACGGCCGAGCAGGCCATGGAAAGCGCTGTCAAGGTGGGTTCCGCCGGTCCCGCGTGCGCGGTGACGGGGAGCAGACGGGAGCGGACAGGAGCGGACAGGAGCAGACAGGAGCAGTCAGCGGGCGCAGTTAGCGGCCGCGGGTCGCCTTGCGATCCGGCCGGGCGCGCATCGGGTCGACGCCCTTCGGGATCGGCAGCTTGGCGGCGCCCAGCGCCGTCAGGCGCTTCGACACCTCGCTGACCTGCGTCTTCGTCAGCGCCGGCTTGAGGCGCATGATTTTTCGAGAGAGCTTCTGCAGCGGCACCTGGCCGTCGGCGTCTCCGGCGTGAACGATGGTCACCGGGACGTTGGGCAGGACCCGGGACATCCGCTTGCGCTCGTTCTCCACCAATTGCGTGACGCGCGGCAGCGGCCCCTCGGTGACCAGAACGATCCCCGGGCGACCCACCGCGCGGAACACCAGATCCTGCGTCCGCGGGTTGACGGCGACCGGCTGCTGCTCGACGTTCCACCCACGGCGCAGTCCTTGGAGCGCCGCGCCAGCGGCTCCCGGCTGTCCCGCCAACCTCGCGAATGCCGCACGCTCGGCACGCCGCGCGAGCAGGGCCAGCGCAAGCATCAGACCGAGCGGGACGCCGAGCACGGTGACGTAGATGGGATGCCCGAGCAGCAGTCCGATCAGCAGGGCCAGGCCCGTCGTCCCGAACAGCGCCAGGAGCATCCACCACACGACGGCGGGGTCCTGCTTGCGCGTCATGGCGAACACGGCGCGGAACTGGGCGACGCGGCCCTGCTTGGCGGGGCCGGCGTCGGCCGAGGAACGGGTGCGGGCCATGCCGGAGAGAATACGCGTGCCGTGGGCTCAGCCCGTGCGCTCCAGGAGATCCGGAGGCTCCTGGGGACCGGCAGGTGCGAGACCCGAGCGCTGCAGCAGCGCGGCAGCCTCCTGGCGGGCCGACGTCCCGGAGCCGGCCAGGTGGGCCAGCTCGGGCGGGATCTCCTCACCACGTCGCCGCTTTGCCTGCACCCACAGCCGCCCGGCGCGGTAGGAGGACCGGACGAGCGGACCGGCCATGACGCCGGCGAAGCCGATCGACTCCGCCTCGTCGCGCAGCTGCACGAACTCCTCCGGACGGACCCACCGGTCCACCGGATGGTGCCGCGGGGAGGGCCGCAGGTACTGGGTGATGGTGATCAGGTCGCACCCGGCGCCGTGCAGATCCCGCAGCGCGGCCCGGACTTCGTCCATGGTCTCGCCCATGCCGAGGATCAGGTTCGACTTGGTCACCATTCCGGCGTCGCGCGCCATGCGAATGACGTCGAGCGAGCGCTCGTATCGGAACGCGGGCCGGATCCGCTTGAAGATACGCGGCACGGTCTCCAGATTGTGCGCGAAGACCTGCGGGGCGGCGTCGAACACCTGAGTGAGCAGCTGCGGGTTCGCCGAGAAGTCCGGGGTCAGGATCTCCACGCCGGTGGCCGGGGCTGCCTGGTGGATCGCGCGGACGGTCTCGGCGTAGAGCCAGGCGCCTTCGTCCTCGAGGTCGTCGCGGGCCACTCCGGTCACAGTGGCGTACCGCAGGCCCATCGTCCGGATGCTCTCGGCGACCCGGCGCGGCTCGTCACGGTCCAGCGGCTCGGGCCGCCCGGTGTGGATCTGGCAGAAGTCGCACCGGCGGGTGCACTGGTCGCCGCCGATGAGGAAGGTGGCCTCGCGGTCCTCCCAGCACTCGAAGATGTTGGGGCAGCCGGCCTCCTGGCAGACCGTGTGCAGACCCTCCCGGCGCACCAGGCTGGACAGTTCGGTGTATTCCGGGCCCATGTGGGCGGTGGTGCGGATCCAGGACGGCTTGCGCTCGATCGGCGTCTGCGTGTTACGTGCCTCGACGCGCAGCAGTCGCCGTCCCTCCGGAGCCATCGTCACCCGCGTTCCCCTTTCCTCGTCATCCTCAGGGTAAGCGCCGCATGTGGACGGCGACTTCCGGGTCGGCCGGACCGGGGTCAGGGCTCCCCGAGTCGGCGGATCCGCCGGTATACGCCACGCTATGCGTCATGGACCTCAGGATCTTCACCGAGCCGCAGCAGGGCGCCAGCTACGAGGATCAACTGGCCGTGGCGTTGCGCGCCGAGGAATGCGGCTTCGACGCCTTCTTCCGTTCCGACCACTACCTCGCCATGGGCAGCGACGGGCTGCCCGGGCCCACGGATGCCTGGATCACTCTGGCGGGGCTGGCGCGCGAGACGTCCCGCATCCGGCTCGGCACGCTGGTGTCGCCGGCGACGTTCCGGTTGCCGGGCCCCCTGGCGATCCAGGTGGCCCAGGTGGACCGCATGTCCGGCGGCCGGGTGGAGCTCGGGCTGGGGACCGGTTGGTTCGAGGCCGAGCACACGGCGTACGGGCTGGCGTTCCCCACGGTCCGGGAGCGCTTCGACCGGCTCGAGGAGCAACTGGAGGTCGTCACCGGCCTGTGGGGCGCCCCGGTGGGCGAGCGGTTCACCTACGCCGGGAAGCACTACCAATTGACCGACTCCCCGGGATTGCCCAAGCCCGTTCAGCATCCCCTGCCGATCGTCATGGGCGGCATGGGCAAGTCCCGAACGCCGCAGCTGGCGGCCCGGTTCGCAGCGGAGTTCAACGTGGCGTTCGTCGATGTGGATGCTGCGGCGACGCAACTGGACAATGTGCGGCGGGCGTGTGCCGAAGAGGGCCGGGACACCGCTTCGATCACCCTTTCGGTGGCCCTGACCACGGTGGTCGGCCGGGACGACACCGAGGTCGCCCGGCGCCGGGCTGCCATCGGTCAGGGCATGGAGGGGTTGCTGGCCAACGGTCTGGTGGGCACCCCGGAACAGGCCGCTCAGACGCTCGGGAGGTATGCCGAGCTGGGGGTGAGCCGGTTCTACCTGCAGATACTCGATCTGCACGATCTGGATCATCTGGACCTGATCGCATCGGAGCTGGCACCCAGGCTCTGACGTCGGGCTGACGTCAGGCTGATGTCATGGTCCGATGCATCGGGGCGTCCGCACCTCAGGTCGCACCTCAGGTCCACCTCAGGCCAGCACGTTCGCCCGCTCGATGCTCGCCCCCGGGAGATCGGTAGCGAGCAGGGCGCGTTCCACCGTCGGCAGGACCTCGTGGACGGAGATGTCGCGCCCCAGCTCGGCGCTGAGTGACGTGACGCTGGCGTCGGCGATGCCGCAGGGCACGATGCGGGCGAACCAGGACATGTCGGGGTCACAGTTGAGTGCGAATCCGTGCATGGTGACGCCACGCGCGACGCGGATGCCGATGGCGGCGATCTTGCGTTCGGGGCCGCGGTCGTCGGCGGGCAGCCAGGCTCCGCTGCGTCCGTCCACTCGGCCCGCCGTGACGCCGAACTCGGCGCAGACGTCGATCAGCACCTGCTCCACGCGGCGGACGTACGCCACGACGTCGATCGGCCTGGCGAGCCGGACGATGGGATAGCCCACCAGCTGACCTGGCCCATGCCAGGTGATCTTCCCGCCGCGGTCGACGTCGATGACTGGCGTCCCGTCGATCGGGCGCTCCCATGCTTCCGTGCGCCTGCCCGCCGTGAAGACCGGCAGGTGCTCGAGAAGGAGAACCGTGTCGGGGGTCCGTCCGTCGGCGACCTCTTCGAGCAGGTCGCGCTGCAGTCCCCAGGCCGTCTCGTACGGCACGTAGTCGGGGCCGAGACCGAGGCGTCGGATCTCCAGGCGGGGGAGGTCGTTCATGGGTCAACCGTACGTCGCAGGGTCCGGGTGTGTGTCGGTGGGCGGACGTGGCGGGTGGTCGTCCGGGGCCCTCCGCTGTGGATAACTCATGCCTGTGGATAACTTTCCGGGCTTGTCGGCGCTTTGCGCCACTCTTGCCCACATGGTCGACATACCCACTCCTGTCCGCTCAGGTGCCGACGAGCCGCCGGTCATCCCGGGCTATGACGTTCTCGTGCTTCTCGGTTTCGGCGCGCATGGGGAGGTGTGGCTGGCGAAGGAGCAGGCGTCCGGTCACGACGTCGCGTTGAAGATCGGGCAAGTCGCGGGTCAGGCCGGGACTGGCGGTATGCCGGGTTCTGGGGTGGGCGTGCCGCCCGACGTGGGGTTTTCCCGGGAGGCGGCGCTGCTGTGCCGGATCCGGCATCCGCACGTTGTGCAGCTGCATCGGATCGTCGCGTTGCCGGACGGCCGGGCTGCCATGGTGCTGGAGTACGCGCCTGGAGGGAATCTTGGTGCCGTCGTCGCGGCGCGCGGCCATCTGGAGCCGGCCGAGGTGACCACGTTGCTGGTCCCGCTGGCGGGAGCGTTGCGGGACCTGCACGGTCAGGGGCTGGCCCACGGCGATCTCGCCCCGGGCAACGTGCTGTTCGCCGCCGACGGTCGCCCGCTGCTGTCCGATCTCGGCATCGCGCGGGTGCTCGGCACTGATCGGGGGGACCAGTGGGGCACACCAGGTTTCGTCGACCCCGCGAGTGAGTTGGGTGCCGATCCCCAGGCGACCGACGTTTGGGGTCTCGCCGCGGTGGCCTGGTTCGCCCTCACCGGCGCACCCCCGCCCGGCGAGGGCGGGTTGATCCGGCCGGTGGAGACCCTCGTGGTCCCGGCGCTCACCGCTCTGCTGGCCGAGTGTTTGTCGCCCGATCCCGCCGTCCGTCCAGAGCCGGCCGACGTCGCTGCACGAGCCTGGAGCGCCGTCCGCCCGGCGCCGATCCGGCTCCTTCCAGTGAGAGTTGTGGCCGATGTCGCGTCGGCCGTCCGGGCCGGTGCGGCCCCCGCTGAGGCGGTCACGCGACGGCGACCGCGAGCGCCCGATGTCGATGTGAAGCCGACGGCTGGTGACGCGGCGCGCGCGACGCGGGCCGGAATCCAGCGCCCAGGGCGCCGTCCCCGGCGCGCCGTCCTGCGTCGGCCGGCCGCCGCTCCGACCCGTGATCGGATCCGCCGCCCGCTACGCACAGGTCGATCGCCGGGCTGGATGCGGCCCGTCGTGCTGAGCGTGATCTCGATACTGCTGGCCGGTGGGACGGCGGTGGCGGTTCTACGGGCACCGGGCGGGCCGCTGGGTCGATCCGCGGCCCGAGTCGGCCCACCGGTGGCGGCTCCGGTCGGCAGTCCGGTCACGACGCAGGCGATGAGCGGCGTCGCCGCTTCCGAGGCAGCCGCCACCGGTCCGGGTGGGCGGCCAGGGACTCCGTCACTTGCCGAGGTGACGGTTGCCTTGCGGAAGATCGGCGCGGCGCGCGCGGCGGCATTCTCGACGGCGTCGGTCGCTCAGCTGGCCACGGCCGACGCGCCCGGCTCGCCGGCCATGGCGGACGACGCAGCGCTGGTCGCCCGCTTGGCGGCGCGGGGCTGGCGGCTGGACGCAGTCCGGTTCACAGTGACCGACGCGCACCTCGTCTCGGCGAGCGCTGACCGGGTCCAGGTCTCAGTGCGGGTGACGACATCGGCGCACCGCCGTCTTCGCGGCGACGGCGTGCTGGTGGGCGTCGTCCCTATGGATGGGCCGACAGCCGTGACCCTGGCGCTCGTCCGGGCGGTCGCGCCGGACTCGCGATCGGCGTCCGGGTGGCGCGTCTACGAAGTGATGTGACGTGATTCAGGGCATCGTTCGCCTGCGCCATCGGCGGTCAGCGCACGAGCCACTCGGCGGCCTCGGGCAGCGTCTGGTGGCGGAACCCGAAGCCGGATGCGGTCAGCCGGGCCGGGAGCACACGCACGCTGCCGAGTACTTCCTCGGCGAACTCACCAAGCACGATGCGCAGGGCAAAGGCCGGTGCTGGCAGCAGGGTCGGGCGATGCGCGGCCCGGCCGATCGCGCGGATGACGTCAGCGTTGCGAGCAGGCTCCGGTGCGGTCAGGTTGACCGGACCGGAGAGGTCGGACTGCAGGAGGTACGTCAGCGCGGCCACCTCGTCCTCGAGGCTGACCCAGCTCCACCACTGCCGGCCGCTGCCCAGCGGCCCGCCGATGCCCAGGCGGATGAACGTCAGCAGCCTGTCGAAGGCGCCGCCAGACGGGGACATGACAAGTCCGGTCCGCGGGGTCACGACGCGGATTCCCGCCGCGGCCGCCGCCATGGCCTCGGCCTCCCAGTCGCGAACCACCGCAGGCAGAAAGCCGGCAGACGGGCGCGTTGGCGAGTCCTCGGTCAGCACCTCCTCACCGCGATCGCCATACCCGCCGATGGCCGAACCCGACACCAACGTGTGAGGGGGCGGATCGAGCGACGACAGCGCACGTACCAGGGTGCGGGTGCCGAGCACGCGGGAGTCGCGGATCGTTCGTTTGTACGCCTCGGTCCAGCGCTTGTCGCCCGCCCCCGCGCCCGCGAGATGGACGACCGCCTCCACGCCCGCCAGTCCGGCCAGGTCCACCTCGCCGCCCTGCGGATCCCACCGCACCTCGCCCGGAGCGCTCGGCGTACGCCGGACAAGCCGGACGACATCGTGTCCCTCAGCTACGAGGTGACGGATCAGGGCACTACCGATCAGCCCGGAACCGCCGGTGACGGCGACGCGCACCTCTGCCCCTGGCGGTTACAGGCCGAGGTCAGACTCGAAGGCGCCCTCCTCGAGACGTTCCTTGACGGCGACCAGGAACCGGGCGGCGTCGGCACCATCGACGAGACGGTGGTCGTACGACAGCGCGAGGTAGACCGTCGACCGGATCGAGATCGTCTCGGCGCCGTCAGCATCCGTGATGACCACCGGGCGCTTGACCACCGTTCCGGTGCCCAGGATGCCGACCTGCGGTTGGTTGATGATCGGCGTGTCGAACAGCGCGCCGCGGCTGCCGGTGTTGGTCAGGGTGAAGGTGCCCCCGCCGAGTTCGTCGGGCGTGATCTTGTTGTGTCGGGTGCGGTCGGCCAGGTCGGCAATCTTTCGGGCCAGCCCCGCGATGTTGAGGTCGCCCGCGGCGCGGATCACCGGCACCAGCAGGCCGCGCTCGGTGTCGACGGCGATCCCCAGGTTTTCCTCCGCGTGGTAAACGATGTTCTCGCCGTCGATGCTCGCGTTGACCTTGGGGTACTGCTTCAGCGCCTCGACCGTCGCCAGGGCGAAGAACGGCAGGAAGGACAGCCTGACGCCCTCACGTGCGGCGAAATCGTCCTTGGCGCGTTCACGCAACCGGGCGACCCGCGTGACGTCGACCTCCACGACCGTGGTCAGCTGAGCGGAGATCTGCAGCGACTCCACCATCCTGGTGGCGATCAGCTTGCGGAAGCGCGACATCTTCTCCGTCGTGCCCCGCAGTGCCGAGACGCTGGTCTGGCGCTGCGCCGGCTGGGCGGGACTCGCGGCAGCGGGGGCGGCACTCGACTTGGCCTCGGCTTCGGCTTTGCTCTCCTGTTCGGCCTTCGCCTTCGCGGCGTCCAGGATGTCCTGCTTACGAATCCGCCCCCCGACGCCGGTGCCCTTGACCGTGCTCAGATCGATGCCGTGCTCGGCAGCCATCCGCCGGACCAGGGGGGTGATGTAGCCCGCACCGTCCGCGGGCGAAGGCGCCTCGGACGGCTTCTCCGCCGGGGCTTCGGCCGGTCGTGCCTGGGCAGGTACTGCCGGCGCCTGTCCGCTGGGCGCCTGTCCGCTGGGCGCCTGCGCCGGTGGTGGTGCTTGGGCGGCGGGCGCCTGTCCCTCGCCTGGCGCCTGCGCCGGTGGTGGTGCTTGGGCGGCGGGCGGCTGGGCCTGCGGCTGCTGCTGGGGCTGCTGCTGGGGCTGCTGCTGGGGTGGAGCCTGGGCGTTGGGGGCTTCGGCAGCGGGGGCTTCAGCGGATGCTTCGGCGGCCGGTGCCTCACCGGCGGGTGCTTCTGCCGCCGGGGCGGAGGAGCCGCCACTCGTCGTGACGATGGCAAGGTCCGCGCCGACGTCGACCGTCTCGTCCTCGCTCACCAGGATTTTCTGGACGACGCCGGCGACCGGGGACGGTACCTCGGTGTCGACCTTGTCGGTGGACACCTCCAGGAGCGGCTCGTCGACCGCCACGCTGTCGCCCTCACGCTTGAGCCAGCGGGTGACGGTCCCTTCGGTGACGCTCTCGCCCAGAGCCGGCATCTGGACCCGCGTTCCGCCGTTCTGCCCGGCATCGCTAGCGGGGGCTGTCGGCGGAGTGGGCGCCTGCTCACGCCCACGCTGCTGCTCAGGCTGACTCGTGGTCTGCTCCCCGGCCGCCTCCTCAGCCGCGGGCTGGCCCTGAGATGCGGAAGGGGCCTCGCTCCGCGCCGGCTGCTCGGCTTCGGGGGCCGGGGGAGCGGATGGCTGAGAGGACTCGGCCGGCGCAGCGGGGGTCGCCTCGCTCTGGGCGGTGTCCGGTCCGGACGGGCTCGCCTCGCCCTCGCCACCGCCGTCACCGATGACGGCGAGGCTGGCGCCCACCTGGACGGTCTCGTCCTCGGACACAAGGATGCGCTCGATCACGCCTGCGACGGGGGACGGGATCTCAGTGTCCACCTTGTCGGTGGAGACCTCGAGCAGCGGCTCGTCGACCTCCACCCGGTCGCCGACGTTCTTGAGCCAGCGGGTGACGGTGCCCTCGGTGACGCTCTCACCCAGCGCGGGCATCTGCACGGAGTCCGACATCTGTTCTCCGCTCTCCTTCATGTGGCGGGCGCCGGCTGGACGGGTTGCGTCTGTCGGCACAGCGGCGGGTATCGGGCGGTGGACGATGGCCCCGGACGGCCACCGCGGGTGGGCGGTTCAGGCGTGGACGTGCAGGGGTTTTCCGGCCAGGGCGAGGTGTGCCTCGCCGAGTGCCTCGTCCTGGGTCGGGTGCGCGTGGATCAGCTGCGCGACGTCCTCGGGATAGGCCTCCCAGTTCACGATCAGCTGGCTCTCACCGATCAGCTCGCCGACGCGGGCACCGACCATGTGCACCCCGATCACCGGACCTTCCTTCTGCCGCACCAGTTTCACGAAGCCCGCCGTACCGAGGATCTGGCTCTTGCCGTTGCCGCCCAGGTTGTACTCGAACGTCTCCACGTTGTCGGCGCCGAGCTTCTCCCTGGCCTGCGCCTCAGTGATGCCGACGGACGCGACCTCGGGGTCGCAGTAGGTGACGCGGGGGATCCCCGTCTCGTCGATGGGGGGCGGAGCCAGCCCCGCGATCTCCTCGGCGACGAATATGCCCTGCGCGAAGCCGCGGTGGGCCAGTTGGAGGCCAGGCACGATGTCGCCGACGGCGTAGATACCGGGGACGTTGGTCCGCAGCCGGTCGTCGGTGAGCACGAAGCCGCGCTCCATCCGCATGCCGAGTTCCTCGTACCCGAGGCCGGTTGCGTTCGGCCCCCGACCCACCGCCACCAACAGGAGGTCACCTTCAAGCGCCTCGCCCGATTCCAGGTTCACCGTGACTCCGTTGTCGTGCTGCGTGGCGCCGGTGAACCTCACGCCGGTGCGGAATCCGATGCCGCGCTTGCGGAATGCCCGCTCGAGCGCCTTGGACGCGGCTTCGTCCTCCAACGGGACGAGCCGGGGCAGCGCCTCCACGACCGTCACCTCGGCGCCGAAGGACCGCCAGACACTGGCGAACTCCACGCCGATGACGCCGCCGCCGAGGACGACGACGCGCTCCGGTACCCAGTCCAGGGTAAGCGCCTGGTCGCTGGTCATGATCCGTCCGCTGATGTCCAGGCCGGGCAGGGTGCGTGCGTACGACCCGGTGGCCAGGACGACGTTGCTCCCGGTGAGCCGCGACCCGTTGACCTCGACAGTGTCACGCCCGACGAGGCGGCCCTCGCCCTCGACGTAGGTGACCTTGCGCGCTTTCACCAGGCCCTGCAGGCCCTTGTACAGCCGGCTGACGACGCCGTCCTTGTATCGGTTGACACCGGCCATGTCGATCGCCTCGAGGGTCGCCTTCACGCCGAAGTGCTCGCTGTCGCGTGCCGAGTCCGCGACCTCGGCGGCGTGCAGGAGGGCCTTGGTGGGAATACACCCTCGGTGCAGGCAGGTGCCTCCGACCTTGTCGCGCTCGACCAGCGCGACCGTCTTGCCCAATTCGGCCGCACGCAGTGCTGCGGCGTACCCACCGCTACCACCGCCCAGAACGACGACGTCGAATGTCTGTCCCCCAGCGGGCTCGGACACGAGGCGCTCCCTTGCGTGGCGAACTGGCCTCGGCGGATGCCGCCGGGCCTCCGACCACATCCTTGCATCACTGTGGGGAGCGGTCACACCGGGTCGGCGGCGGGCACGGGACGTGAAGTGGCTCACCCCGATCGGCGGATCATGCCAGGTGAGGGCGGGAACCGGGCCGATTCCGCGGCCGTTTCCGTCAGGATGGGAGGAGCGGCCGAACGTGGCCCTCCGGACAAGGATTCGACTCGACGCTACGGCGGAGTGGAGGTGCGGCAGTGAGCCTGTTCCGCCGTCGAAGAGCGCCCGTGGCCTCAGCGAGCCGGGCCGAGGCGCGCGCCGAAGCGGGGCAGGTACGTGCGCACCTGGAGGAGTTCGCCCGCAGCCGGCGCGGCGTGGAGGCCTTTGTGGAGCCGGCCACGACCGTGACCCCGCCGACCGTCCTGCTGGTCGCGGCCACGGGGGAGTGGACCCGGCGCCGGGTCGCCGACCCGTCGATCGTTCGTGACCTTGCGGTCCGGCTGTCGGTGCCGGTGTACGACGTCCAGCTGGTGGGGTACCCGCAGCGGATGCGGGATTGGAACGAGCGGGCCAAGCGGGACGGGCAGCCCCCTGTCGACTGACGTCCGACTGCCCTCCGGATGACGTCCGACTGCCCTCCGGATGACGTCCGACTGCCCCCCGATTACGTCCGACTACCCTCCGGATGACGTCCGGCTGACCGTCGACTGGACGTCGGCCGACTGGAGCTCCGCGGTGAGGCAGGGCGGTTCGTCGACAGCGCTGCCGCACAGACGCCTGAGGCCGAGCGGTGACAGGGCCGCCCGGGCGGCTGGAGCGCCCGGACGGCCACTATCTCATCGTCAGTGACGAGGCGACGGCTTAGCGATCATTGGTGATTGGTCGTCACCGGGCGTCACCGCGGCCACTTGTCGGCGGTGGTGACCAGACGCGGCCATTTGTCGCCGGCCAGGACCTGCCCCTGACGCGGCCACTTGTCGGCGTTGACCTGCCCCGGCCACTTGTCGGCGGCCGACAGGGCCAGCGCGCAGACCAACACTGCGAGCAGGAGCAGGACGAAGGCCATTGCGGACGAAACTGCATGCGACATTGAGGGTTCCTCCGTTGCGGGAGACACGTGAGCGGGACATATCAGACCAGCTCACAAAACCCTCTCGACCGCGAGCCGGTGCTGACGCGGGCCCACGTGTGCGGACAATTCCGGGCAGACTCGAATTTACGGACTCATCGTGCGGATGGCGAGCCTGACACGTCCTCGCAGAAAGCCATGAGGGTGCGCACACCGACACCCGTGCCGCCGGTTGGGGTGTACCCGTAGGCACTGCCGGTGTTGAATGCCGGACCGGCGATGTCCAGGTGGACCCACGGCGTTTGCGTGCCGTCCGCGTCCTCGCCGCGCCGGGGGACGAACTCCTGCAGGAAGATCCCAGCAACGAGCATCCCGCCGTACCGGTCGCCGATATTGGCGATGTCGGCTACCCGGGAATCCATGCTGGAGCGCAGCTCCGGCGGCAACGGCATGGGCCAGAACTGCTCACCGGCCGCCACGGCGGCCCGGTACATCCGACTCCGCAGCCCCTCGTCGTTCGCCATGATCGCCGATGTCCGGTTCCCGAGGGCAACCATCTGCGCCCCGGTCAGCGTGGCGATGTCGACGATGATGTCGGGCCCTTCCTCACCCGCCGCCACGATGGCGTCCGCCAGCACCAGCCGGCCCTCCGCGTCGGTGTTGAGCACCTCCACGGTGCGCCCGCCCCGCACGGTCAGGACGTCGGACGGCCGCTGCGCCTGGCCGGACGGCATGTTCTCGGCGATTGCCAGCCACCCGGTGATGTGCAGCGGCAGCTCGAGCCGGGCGGCCGCTGCCACCGTGTTCAGGACCGCTGCCGCGCCGGACATGTCGCTCTTCATGGCGTCCATGCCCTGAGCGGGTTTGATGGACAGACCGCCGGAGTCGAACGTGATGCCCTTGCCGACCAGCGCAACGTGGCTCTTGGCCCCGGCGGGCCGGTAGTCGAGCCGAACGAGCCGTGGCGGCCGCGCCGATCCCATTCCGACTCCGAGCAGGCCGCCGTACCCGCCGCGGGCGAGCTTCCGCTCGTCCAGCACGGTGACGGAGACGGGCAGCCCTTCGACGATCTTGACCGCCTCGTCGGCGAAAGCGGCGGGGTAGAGGTCCACCGGTGCGGTGTTCACCAGGTCCCGGGTCTCCCGGACGGCTTCCGCGACCACCTTGGCCCGTCGCACCCCTGCCCGTGCACTGGTGGCATGCGATGTCACCACGATCACCGAGCCAACAGGCGCCTTGGCCTTTGAGGACGGCGAGGAGTTGGAGCGGTACCGGGTGTAGGCGTACCCGCCGAGCAACGCGCCTTCGGCGACGGCAGTCGCGGCGGCCGCGTCGGACGTCGGCAGCGCGACGGCCACCTTCCCCAGCCCGGCCAGCTGTCGCACGGCCGAGCCAGCCGCGCGCCGCAGCGTCTCCGCCTCTCCGACGGCCGATGCCGGGCCGAGCCCGATCAGCGCCACCATCCGCGCCGCCACCCCGGCCACTGCGGGCAATCGGTGCAGGCTGTCCGGGCTGCCGGTGGCCCCCACCAGGTCGGCCGCTGCAGCCAGATTCTTCCGGACCGCCGGGGGCAGCGCGTCGGCCACGAGCTTCGGGCCTGCGGATCCCGAACCCACGGTCACGCCGACGACCAGCGCATCGGCCGGGACATCGGCAGGGTCCTTGGCAGTGAGGGTCAGCGTCGGCACGCCGTTGATGCTAGAGCCTGACCCGCCCAGCGGAGCTGCACGCCCGGGCCAGGACCCGGCGAGATCTTTTTCGCTCATCGGCGCAGGCAGCGGGCGGGACACCGCTAAGTTGTCCACCCATGCGCCACACCCCTCTCTACGAGCGGCATGTCGCCCTGGGCGCCAAGATGGCGGACTTCGGCGGCTGGGAGATGCCCATCGAGTACCCGGCCTCGGGCGTGCTCAAGGAGCACGAGGCCGTCCGGCGCCGGGTGGGTGTGTTCGATGTCAGCCACCTCGGCAAGGTGTCCGTGCAGGGCCCCGGAGCCGCGGAGTTCGTGAACGCCTGCCTGACCAACGACCTGCGTCGGATCGAGCCGGGGCGAGCGCAATACACCTTCTGCTGCGACGACGACACGGGCGGCGTGATCGACGACCTGTTCGTCTACCTGCGCGCGGAGGACGACCTGCTGCTGGTGCCGAACGCCGCGAACGCCCCTGAGGTTGCTGCTCGGCTGGCCGCGGCCGCGCCGCCCGGGGTCACCGTCACCGATTTGCACGACCGGCTCGGCGTCATCGCGGTCCAGGGCACGCGCTCCGACGAGACGATCAGCGCCCTTGGCCTGCCCGCCGGGCACGAGTTCCTGTCATTCGTCGACGTCGTGTGGCACGGGTTGCCCCTGACGGTCTGCCGCACCGGATACACCGGGGAACGCGGCTACGAGCTGCTGCCCGCCTGGGAGGTCACCCCGGCGCTGTGGGACCGGCTGCTGGAGGCGGCTGCCGAGTGGGACGGCCTGCCCTGCGGCCTGGCTGCTCGGGACACCCTGCGCACCGAGATGGGGTACGCGCTGCACGGCAATGAGCTGACGCCGCAGATCACGCCGGTACAGGCGCGGCTGAGCTGGGCGGTCGGCTGGTGGAAGCCGGCGTTCTGGGGCCGGGACGTGCTGGTGGCGGAGCGGGAGCGGGGTCCAGACCGAGTGTCGCGCGGGCTGCTGGCGTTGGAGCGCGGGGTGCCGCGGCCGCACATGGACGTGGTGGACGTTGCGGGCGGAGTGATCGGGCGGACGACGTCGGGCACGTTCTCGCCGACCCTCAAGCAGGGCATCGCGCTGGCGTTGCTGGACCGTGCCGTGGCCGAGGGGGACGAGGTCGCGGTGATGGTGCGTGGCAGGGCGCTGCGTTGCCGGGTGGTCCGCCCGCCGTTCCTGGAGGTGCACACCCGGGAGGAGTGAGCGGACGCCTCGGCGGTGCGCCCGATCAGCCCCGCGACGTCGATCGGCCGGCCGGTCAGGTGTGCCTCCAGTGCGATCAACAGCGCGGGCGTGTGTTGGAAGGTCCGGCACGCCACGCCGCCTCGCTCCTCACCCGCGGCAAGGGGCACGAGGACGTCGGCAGCCGCCGCCAGCGTCCCGGAACGCGGCGGCCAAGTCCGGGCGGTGGAGGCATACTCGGCGACCGCATTGATCCCGGCCGAGCGCAGCCGCCGCGCTGCCACGCCCGCTGCGGGTCCATGCTCACGGTCGGCTCACTCCCCGAACCAGGTGCGCAGGACGCCCATCGGCGCGTACCGCCAGCGCGGCAGATGTGTCGCCGCGTAGACGAGCTCGCGGCACTCCTGCTCTATCTCGAACGGGCGCAGCAGGGATCGGTCGAGCAGCTCGGCGCGCCCAGCGGTGGCCAGCTCGGCGGCGTGCGATTCCTCCAGGGCGCGCCGGCTCAGCGTCACCCACTCGTTCGTGGCGACCGGGTCGCTGCCGCGGCGCCGGATCGCCACTTGACCGGCGTGAGCCAGGCTCGTGCTCAGTTGGGCGAGGTCGCGTGCCGCGGGCTGGAACGGGTCCGCGTCGTGGATGGTCGGGTTGCCGTCGAAGTCGATGACGCTGTAGCCGCCGTCCCACTTCAGGATCTGACCCAGGTGCAGGTCCTGGTGGATCCGGATGGTCGGGGTGCCGCCGACGCCGGCCAGCGGGCTCAGCCCGCTGCGCAGCTCGGGCTCGTGCCGGGCGAGCCACTCCCCGTCCTCGCCGTCGGTGACACGCAGCGCCACCCCGAGCGCCGTCTCCGCCCGCCGGCTGAGCGAGCCGTCGCCGGCGTACGGGCGGACGGCGTCGGCGAACACGTGCGACGGCGTCGCCAGCGCGAGGTGGAGGCGGGCCGCAAGCCGGCCGAGGTCGGTCGCGAAACGCGTGTGCCCCGCGGCCGCTTCGTCGACACACCACTCCCAGCCGTCGCGCGCCCCGGGCAGGTACCCGGTGACGAGCGCGATCAGCGCGCCGTCCCACTCCAGCACCGCATAGGGGGTGGCGGTCTCGGTCGCGGCGGCGTCCAGGCTCGCCAGGTGCTCCAGCAGGTCCGGGGCCCGGTGCCGGCCACGACGGGGCCGGGTGAACCACTTCACCACCACCGTCTCACCGACGATCACCGAGCGGTTGGTCTGGTCCACGGTGATGGCGCGCTCGCCGGGCGGGACGTCTGGGAGCGGGCGGAACGGGCGCACGACATACGGCGGCATCGGCAGGGCGCCGGTCGCCAGGTCGCGAACGACGGTCGACGTCATTCCGTGCGGCACGTCCAGGACGAGTTCGCCGTCCGGTCCGGTCCGCGGCACCGGCCAGGTCATCGCGGCACCGGCCAGGTCATCGCGGCACCGGCCAGGTCATCGCGGCACCGGCCAGGTCATCGCGGCACCGGCCAGGGTCATCGCGGCACCGGCCAGGGTCATCGCGGCACCGGCCAGGGTCATCGCGACGCTGCCAGGGTGACGAGAGACGCCGCGAACGCCAGCTCGACGGCGGCACCGATGACGTCGCCCGTGATACCGCCCAGGCGGCGCACGGCGTGCACGACCACGACACCCGAGGCCGCCGTCGCCGCCAGGACCGCCGCACCGCCCGCCCACCAGGCGCTGCCCGCGGCGGCCATGACGAGGGTCCCCGCGGCAGCCGTGGCCGCACCCGTGAGAGCCAGCTGCAGGCGGCCGACGGTGCCCGCGACCTGCGCGCCCAGCCCCTCCGGCCGTGCCGGCGGAACGCCGCGCAGGCAGGCCAGCGGAACGGCCAGCCGGGAGGCGACCACGGCCACCAGCACGGCCCACGCACCACCACGGCCGGCCACCTGCGTCAGCGCGGCGAACTGGACGAGCAGCACCAGGACGAGCGTGGCCACGCCGGTCGGCCCGACGTCCCCGCGCCGCATCACCTCCAGCGCCCGGTCCCGGTCGAAGGAGGCAGCGAGGCCGTCAGCGCTGTCTGCGAGCCCGTCCAGGTGCATCCCCCGCGTCGTCAATGCCGCGGCCGCGATGGCGAGGGCCGCGGCGACCGCCGCCGACAGCTGCGTCAGGTCGGCCAGGACGACGGCGCCCGCCGCCATCGCACCGGGGACCACTGCCGCGATCGGCGCCAGCAGCATCGCCCGGCCTGCCTCCGTCGGGGACACTCGCCGTGGTGCCGGGATCGGGACGGCGGTCAGCGTTCCGACGGCCAGCCGCACCGCGTCCGGGATTGTCAGCCGCGATCTGTCCGGCCGGCCGGCACTACGCATCGCCGCTCGCTGTGGCGACCTCGAGCAGGGCGAGGCCAAGGCGGGCCGCCGTGCCGTTCTCGACCCGGATGCCGAGCCGGGTCGCCGGCTCCAGGCCGAGCCGATCGAGTGCCCGGTCCCGCAGTTGACCGCCGTCCCCGTCGGCGGGCCACCACCACCGGACGGCGGACGGCGTCAGGCCTTCCGCCAGGAGCGCGCAGGACAGCGCACCGATCCCGTCGAGCAGCGCCGGCGTCCGGCGGGCCGCGGCCTGCACCAGGAGCGCCGTGCCGGCTGCCACCGCGGGACTGTCGAGCCGCTCCAGAATTGCCTGCTGGTCGACGAGACCGCGCAACCGGCGCAGCCCGTCCCGCACGCCCCCCACGGCGGCCATCCACGAAGCGTCGTCCAGCCCGCTCTGCGCCGGCCAGCCGATGGCATTGATCGGGTCCATCCCGAGCGTGTGCGCCGCCACGATCTCGGGTGCGACGTCGAGGGGGTCGTCGCTCACGTGCCGCGGCACGCTGACCAGCAGCAGCTCTACCCCGGCGTCCGCGGCGGCGTCCGCCTGCGTCGTGCCCCACGCTTGCGCGTCCGGCACGGCGGGCGGCGGCTCGAGCGGGAGCACCCGCACGTCGACGCGGGTCGCCGGCACGGCCGCCGCCGCAGCACTCCATAGCAGATCCACCCGGCTCGGCGGCTTGCCGGAGCCGACCTCGGCCCACCAGCCCGCGAGCGCGCCGAGCCGGCCGAGCGCATGGCTCACGGTATTCACTGCCTTGCTCGCCGCGCCGTCCTGCTCGTTCACAGCTCGATCTCCCGCCCGGCGACCACGAGCAGCACCCGCTCGCTCTCCTCGGCGAGGCGCTGGTTCAGGCGTCCCAGTTCCTCGCGGAAGAGCCGCCCGGCGGGCGTGGCAGGGACGACGCCGAGCCCGACCTCCTCGCTCACCCCGACGACCGGAGCACGCCGGCCTCGCCACGCATCCACCAACCGCTGTGTCTCCCCGCCCGCCCGATCCCGCCAGCCGGGCTCGTCCCGCCAGGCGCCGGCGTGGTCGAGGACGGTGGCGAGCCAGGTTCCGACCGCATCCAGCAGGACGGGTCGCGCCTCCTCCGTCAGCAGCGCGGCGGTGTCCGTGCCCTCCTCGGTGCGCCACCACGGCGGGCGGCGCTGCCGATGCGCCTGCAGCCGGCGGGCCCAGTCGGGGTCGTCGCCCCCACGCGGACCGGTGGCCGCGTAGACAACGGCCGGTTCGGCGGCGAGCAGGTCCTCGGCCGTCCCGGACTTGCCGGACGACGATCCGCCCAGCACGAGGGTTCGCCGCGGCGGGGTGGGCCAGCCGGTGCCGTCCTCCCCGACCGGCACGACATCGCCGTCGCGGGCCACGGTCATCCGCCAGGCGGCGAGGCGCAAGGCCAGCGCATCCACTGGCGGGTGGTCGTGGGTGAGCCCCACCAGCACAGCCGGGATGCCCGACTGCGCGGCCCCCTCGGCCCTCAGCCGGGCCAGGTTGTGTGCCAGCACCGGCAGCGGTGTCACCGGGCCTCCCGGTCCGGACGCGGGTCCCAGCACGACGGCGCCCAGCGGTCCGGCGGCGGCCAACGCGGCGATCGTGTCGTCGGGCAGCGGACCGGTGGATGGTGCCCACAGCACCGAGCTGCCGGTGTCGTCGCGGACGAGCAGTACCGTCCGGTCCTCGTCCGGCTTGCCGTCCGGCGTGCCGGCGGGCAGGGCCCCTACGTGCAGCCCGACCGGGGGTGGGTCCACGCCGAGCACGATCCCGTCGATGTCGGCCGCGGCGGGGCGCCGGGCAGCGCTACCCTCCGCCACCAGGCAGCGTCGGCACGTGCAACCGACCGGGCCGGCGCCCTCGACGGGTCCCGTGCCCAGCAACGTCACCCGCATGGGCCGGCCGTTCCGTGCATCGCCGGCAGCCTAGACGGTGGCGTACGCGTCGTGGTGCGCGCCCGAACGGCGCCCTACGGTATGCACGTGAACGCGTGGACATGGCGCTACGAGGCCCCGGACGGAACCGTCCTGACCGGATCGGACTATCCCCGGACAACGTTCCCGTCGCAGGCGGACGCGGAGACGTGGATCGGGGAGGCCTGGCACGACCTGCTGGCCTCCGGCGTGGAGCAGGTGGTGCTTCTGCACGCAGGACAGAAGGTCTACGGCCCGATGAGTCTCAGACCGCTGGAGTGATCACGCCGGCGCGAGACGGCGTCGCGGATCACGTGGGGCGCCGGCGCGGCGACGACTGCGCGGTCCGCCCCGAATCGCGCTCCACCGCGTCGCCGAGAACGTCGTCGATCCTGGTCAGCACCTCCGGCGGGATGCGGACGCCGGACGCCTTGACGTTCTCGTGCACCTGCTCCGGCCGGGACGCCCCGATGATCGCCGCCGCCACGTTGTCGTTCTGCAGTACCCACGCGACCGCAAGCTGAGCCAGGCTCAGGCCGAGATCCTGCGCGATCGGCCGCAGGTCCTGCACCCGGCTCAGCACGTCGTCCTCCAGGAAGCGCTTGATGAAGTCCGCGCCGCCCTTCTCGTCGGTGGCTCGCGACCCCGCTGGAGGCGCCTGGCCCGGCAGGTACTTGCCGGTCAGCACGCCTTGTGCGATCGGCGACCAGACGATCTGCGAGACGCCGAGCGCCTGGCAGGTCGGCACGACCTCGCCCTCGATCACCCGCCACAGCATGGAGTACTGCGGCTGGCTGGAGATCAGGTGAACGCCGAGGTCCTGGGCGAGTGCGTGCCCGGCCCGGATCTGGTCGGCGGTCCACTCACTGACCCCGATGTAGAGGGCCTTTCCCGCGCGGACGACGTCCGCGAACGCCTGCATGGTCTCCTCAAGCGGCGTCTCGTGGTCGTACCGGTGTGCCTGGTAGAGATCCACGTGGTCGGTGCGCAGCCGGCGCAGCGAGCCATTGATCGACTCCATGATGTGCTTGCGAGACAGGCCCGAGTCATTGGGCCCGCCCGGCCCGGTGGGCCAGTACACCTTCGTGAAGATCTCCAGGCTCTCCCGTCGCTCACCCGCGAGGGCGGCGCCCATGACCTCCTCGGCCACGGTGTTGGCGTACACGTCCGCGGTGTCGAACGAGGTGATCCCGGCGTCCAGTGCCGCGCGCACGCAGGCCGCCGCGACGTCGTTCTCCACCTGAGAGCCGTGGGTGAGCCAATTGCCGTAGGTGATCTCGCTGATCTTGAGGCCGCTGCGGCCGAGGTAGCGGTGGTCCATGGGGGGAACCCTATGGTTCCTCCCATGCCCCCGCGACGCGGGCACCAGGGTCGGCGGGGCCCCGTCGTCATGCTGTCGTCATGATGACGGAGGACGTGGCTGCCCTAGGCGGATCGTGCGTGCTGACGGCTAGAGGGTAAGGATGTCGGCTCCGGCATCGGTGATGGCGATCGTGTGCTCGCTATGTGCCGTCCGGCAGCCCGTCGCGCTTCGGAGTGTCCACCCGTCGGCGTCGGTGACGAGCTCGGCGGTGTCCGCCATGACCCACGGCTCTAAAGCCAGCAGAAGCCCGGGGCGCAGTCGGTACCCACGCCCGGGCCGCCCGGTGTTCGGGACGTGCGGGTCCTGGTGCATCGTCGATCCGATGCCATGACCTCCGAACTCGGTGTTGATCGGGTACCCGGCCTCGCTCAGCACTGAGCCGATGGCATACGAGATGTCGCCGACGCGCGCTCCGGGCCGGGCGGCAGCGATCCCCGCCTGCAAGGCGCGTTCCGTTGCGCTGATCATCGCGATGCTCTCGGGGGATGCTGAGTCACCCACGATAAAGCTGATGGCACAGTCGGCAGCGACTCCGTCCTTGGCGACGGCGAGGTCGAGTGACAGCAGATCGCCGTCGGCAAGCGTCTGATCCGATGGCCGTCCGTGCAGCACGGCGTCGTTGACGGACGTGCAGATGTAGTGACCGAAGGGCCCGCGTCCGAAGGATGGCTCATAGTCGACGTAGCAGGACTGCGCCCCGGCTTCGGCGATCATGGCCTGGGCCCACCGGTCGATGGCCAGGAGGTTCGTGCCGACCGTGATGCGGCTCTTCAGGGTCTGCAGGATGCCGGCGACCAGGGCGCCGGTGTCCTTCGCCCGGACCAGTTCCGCGGGGCTCAGAATCTCGACCATACGTGCTAACGGCGGAACAGCGGGCGGCGCTGCACCTGAGGGCGAGGGAGGCGACCACGCCGGAACTGCAGCGCCCGCATCATCGCGTAGGTCCCGACGCCGGCGGCGTCCGCGCCGAACTTCTCGGCGGCCAGGCGCTGGACGCGACGGCGGAGCACGAACGAGTCCACCGCCACGATCAGCACGGTCCCGTACAGCACGAGCATCGACACCAGCGTGGCGAGCGGGTTGCGGATCAGGCTCGTCATGACGGCGAGCAACGCGACCATGAGGAAGTACTCCCCGGCGTTGCGCCGTGAGTCGACGTAGTCACGGGCGAACCGCTTGGCCGGCCCCTTGTCGCGTGCCGGGAGGTGCCGTTCGTCGCCGGTCATCAACGCCTGGCGGCCGAGCGCGCGCTCGCTGCGAAGCTGCTCCCGTTGCGCTGCGCGCGCCTTCTTGCGCTCCGCCTTGGTCGCGCCGGCCGGCACGGGCGGCCCGACGAGGGGGCGACGGTTGCGCTGCTCGGCGTCCCGGCGCCGTGGAGTCGGGCGACCCTTGCCGCCTTCCTTGGCCGTTGGAATGGTGGGCGCGTCCTGCGCCGTCGCGGATTTCGGTCGTCCGAACACGCGACAAGCGTACGGCGAGGGCGGCGTTACCGGTGCCGGGCGGGCGGCGCAGATGCCGACGAGGATTCGGTGCGACGTCGACGCGTCATTCACGCGGTGAATGGGACTGGAACGCGAGCCTGACGAGGTGATCAGGGGCCGCATCACATTGTTGATGTCAGGCATACTGTGCGTATTCGCCCCGGTCGGGTGTGGGGATCGTCGAATAGGGCAACCCCGAGGGGCCCAAGCAAATGGGCACTAGCAGGAGGTTGGCTATGCCGGTTATGCAACGCCGGGCGCGCGACACCCGGACCTCCCTCCTCCAGGCAGCGGCCGACGTGTTCGCCGATGTGGGTTACACCGAGGCGAACGTGGCGGACATCGTGGCCCGGGCGGGGTCCAGTGTCGGCAGCATGTATCACCACTTCGGCGGGAAGGCGGATCTCTTCCTGGCGCTGTACGACGACTACCAGTCGCGTCAGGAGGAGCGCGCTGACGCCGCAGTTCTGGAGGCGCGGGTCGCCGGGGAGCACGAGCCCCTTCAGCTGTTCCTGATCGGGGCGCGCGCCGTCCTGCGGGGATGCTGGGAGGAGCGCCAGCTGGCTCGGCTCTTTCTGACGGGGGATGGCCCTCCCGGGTTCGAACGGGTGGCGCTCGACCGGTTCGCCGCATGGGTAAAGCGGGTCGGTGGCCTGTTGCGCACCGCCGACGGGCTGGCCATCGAGCGTGTGGAAGGGGCGGCTGGCGAGGCGTACGTCCTCGTCCTCACGACCGTGATCTCTGCTGCGGGTCGCGAGGTGACGTCACAGCTGTCGCAGGACGCCGCGAGCAGCTTCGCCGAGGCCGTCCTGGACGTGCTCGGCAGGCTCGCCAAGTAGTCCGCAGGGCCTCCCGGACTCACTCCTTCCAGCCAGGTCGTCTACGTTCGCCGTATGACGCTGACTCCACCGTCCTCGAAGGCCACCTACGACGTCGACGTCGCGCTGCTGCGGGCGCGGGTCCGCGCGCTGATGCCGCAGACCCGCGCCGACCTGGAGCGGCTCGTCCGTATCCCGAGCGTGTCGGCGCCGGCGTTCGACCAGGCCCACGTGCAGGCGAGCGCCGACGCCGTCGCCGCGCTGCTGGAGGAGCTGGGTCTGCCCGAGGTCGGGCAGTACCGCGCCGGTGACCCGGACGGCGGACTCGGAGCGCCGGCCGTGATCGCGCGTCGCCCGGCTCCGGCCGGAGCGCCGACCGTCCTGCTCTACGCGCACCACGACGTCCAGCCGCCGGGCGATGCCGCCGACTGGATCAGCCCGCCGTTCGAGCCGGCCGAACGGGGCGGGCGGCTCTTCGGGCGTGGGGCGACCGACGACAAGGCCGGGCTGATGGTGCATGTCGCAGCGCTGCGGGCGCTGGGGGAGGAGCTCGGCGTCGGGGTGACGGTGTTCGTCGAGGGCGAGGAGGAGATCGGGTCGCCCACGTTCACCGCGTTCCTCGCCGAGCACGAGGAGCGGCTGGCCGCCGACGTCATCGTGGTGGCCGATTCGGGGAACTGGCGGCTCGGCGTCCCGGCGCTGACCACGAGCCTGCGCGGTCTCGTCGACGGCACGATCACGGTGCGGACGCTGGACCACGCCGTGCATTCGGGGATGTACGGCGGCGCCGCGCTCGACGCGATGACGGCGACCATCCGGTTGCTGGACTCGCTGTGGGACGCGGACGGGACATGCGCGGTGCCCGGCCTGAAGACGGGGGAGTCGGCCGAGCCGGGGTACCCGGAGGAGGACCTGCGAGGGGACGTCGGCGTGCTGGACGGCGTCGAGCTGATCGGCACGGGGTCCCTCACGTCGCGGTTGTGGACCCGGCCGTGCATCACGATCATCGGGATCGACGCGCCCGGCGTGGCGCATGCGTCGAACACCCTCCTGCCCGCCGTCCGGGTCAAGTTCTCCCTGCGGATTGCCCCCGGTCAGGATCCGCAGGCCGCCTTCGACGCGCTGTCGGCCCATCTCCGGGCGAACGCTCCGTGGGGCGCCCTGGTCGACGTGCAGGTCGGTGAGCTGGGTGACGGGTTCGCCGGGGACCGCGACGGGCCGGCGTACCGCGCGGCCCGTTGGGCGCTGGAGCAGTCGTGGCAGACGCCGCCCGTGGACATGGGACTGGGTGGTTCGATCCCGTTCATCGCCAAGCTGTGCGAGGTGTACCCGAGCGCCGAGGTGCTGGTCACCGGCGTCGAGGACCCGGACGGCCGGGCACACGGCGCGAACGAGTCGGTGCACCTGGACGAGCTGGAGCGGGCGTGTGTGGCCGAGGCGCTGCTACTGGCCGCCCTGGCCCGGCCCTAGATGAGCCCTGATGAGGCCTGATGAGGCCTGATGAGGCCTGGATGAGCCTCTAGGTGCGGGGTCTCGGCAGGGGCGCCACCCGGTCCGCCGCCGACGCCGGCCCGCCGACGCCCGCGCGCTGCGGAATTCCGGCCCTCTCCCGATGCAGAGCCGCCGACAACTCCTCGGCCGTCAGCGGCCGCGAGTACAGGTAGCCCTGCCCGAGGTGACAGCCCATGGCGCGCAGCGCCTCCGCCTGGCGGTCGGTCTCGATGCCCTCGGCGACAGCCTGCATGCCGAGCGAGGCGGCGAGCGACACGATGCTGCGCATGACGGCGCCCGGTTCGCCGTCGGCTTTCTCCACGCCCTCCGCGAACGACTTGTCGATCTTCAACACGGTGATCGGCAGAAGCCGGAGGTAGCTCAGCGAGGAGTACCCGGTCCCGAAGTCGTCCAGCGCCAGTTGCACGCCCAGCGCCGACAGCTGCGCGAGGCGGCGGCGAGCGGTTTCGATGTCGTCCATCAGCGCAGACTCGGTGATCTCCAGGACGAGCGACGTCGGGTCGATCCCTGAGCTGCCGATGAGCGTGAGGATCTCTCCGACCAGCCCCTCGTCGTCCAACTGGGGGGCAGACAGATTGACGTCCATGCACAGCGGCTTGCTGTCGGGAAACTCGGCGCGCCATCGGGCCAGCTGAGGAACGGCCTCCTCCAGCACCCAGCGGCCCAGGGGGCGGATCAGGCCGGCGGCCTCGGCGATCGGGACGAAGATGTCGGGCGCGATGGGTCCGCGGCTCGGGTGGTGCCAACGCACCAGCGCTTCCACGCCGTGCATACGGCCGGACTGCAGGTCCACGATGGGCTGGTAGACCAGGCGCAGCTCGCCACGCTCGATGCCCTGCGCAAGTTCGGTCGACAGTTCCGTTCGTTCCCGCGTCCGGTCGTGCATGTGCGGCTCGAAGACGGCGGCGCGCCCTTTGCCGGCTTCCTTCGCGGCGTACATCGCCACGTCGGCGTTGCGGACCAGCTCGACCGCGCTCGAGCTGCCCGGATGGCCGAGGGCGACGCCCACACTGGCGCGGACGGGCAGTGGACGGCCATCGAGCTCGACGGGCTGTTCCAGCGCCGCCTGGATCTGCTGGACCAGCGCCATCGCGTGCTGCTCGTCGCGGACGTCTTTCAGCAGAACGGCGAACTCGTCACCGCCGAGCCGCGCCACCACGTCCCGGCGTCTGGCCGCCCGGTGCAGCCGGGCACCGACAACCCGCAGGAGCCGGTCACCGGTGCTGTGACCGAAGCTGTCGTTGAGGTCCTTGAAGCCGTCGAGATCGAGCAGCGTCACGGCGAACGGCGCCGTCCCGGAGGACAGCGCGTCCTCCAGCTTGGCCATGAAGAGCTGTCGGCTGCCGAGGGCGGTGAGGTCGTCGTGAGTGGCCTGATATCGCAGCTCGCCGAGGAGGGCGACGAGCCGGTCGCGGGCGTAGACCAATGCCTGGCTCATCTGCGCGAATTCATCCGAACCGGGCAGCGGCTGCGTGCTGTCGACGGAGCCCGACGTGACGGTGGTGATCTCCTTCAGCACCGTGCGCACGTCCTGAGTCGCCGATCGGAACGCCGCGGCGAACAGATAGCCGGCGGCGACCAGGGCGGCCAGCGAGACCAGCGGCGGCCAGAGCTGAGCCAGCCGAAGCCGGTTGAGGCGCTGGATCAACAGCTCGTCGAGGCTCTCGGCCAAGCTGTCGGCGAGCGCGGCCACGGTGTCCGCCACGCGCTCGGTGTCACCGGCAGTCCCCGTGCCGGACTCCAGGCGATGGATCTGGGTCTGGACGGCGGCGGTCAGCGCGGCGGTCCGGGCCTCGACCCGCACGCCCAGTTCGTTCCAGGTGGTCGCGGTCTGGGCGGTTTCGAGATCGGTCACGAGTTGGCTGGTGGCGGTCGTGAGTTCGCGGATCGACACATCCAGGTCGGTCGGGGACGAGCTGTGCAGCCGATACTGCTGGGCGGACGACGCGGCGTGGATGAGCCGGGGGAGCCGTTCCGTGAGGACGATCATCACGGAGTAGCTGTCCAGGTCCGGATCCAGGATCAGGTGTGACGCCTGCGCCACTTGAGCGATCATCCCGCGGGCGTCGTCCAGGGCGCCGGAGATGATGGCGAGGGCCCGCTCCTGGTCAGCCGGCGTGTCCGTGGGATGCCACGTGGCGAGCTGGCTCAACCGTCCGCGCAACAGGCGCCACTGGCTGTCCACGGCGAATTGCGACCCGTACCGCGCCGTCGCCGCACCGGCGTCGTGCAGTGAGGTCAGGCGGACGACGCTCGGCACCTCGCCCTCGAGGACGGCGTTGCGCTCCGTCTCAATCTCCGTCAGGAGGTGGATGAGCGGCTGAGTCAGGGCGAGCCCGTCGCGCTCCAGCTCCGTCGCGGTGATCTGGCCGCGGGTGCCGACGTATCCGCCCACGATGCTGATCGACAGAGGAACCAGCAGGACGAGCGCGATGGTGCCCAGCTTCCCTGCGACGCCCAGCCTGCGCATGACGCGCATGCCGGGCCGCAGGACCAGGTCCATGGCGACGCTCCCCTGCTCAGGCCATCCCGTCGGACGTCACGGTCCGCTCCGTTCTCGTTTGCGTCGACAGATCGGGGACTCACCTCGAGCGCCCGTCCGGGCATGATCGCGAGACTCCGGGTCGGCGAGACGCCCGCAAGGGCAACCTGATCGCGGGGTGCCTGAACGGGGCCGCGCCGGCCGGGGTCGTAGACACCGAATGCCGCTTTACACACCGAATGCCGCTTTACACACCGGAAGCCGCCCAAGAGCCCTCTGGGAGCGCTCACAACGCGGCATTCGGTGTGTAAAGCGGCCGCCCGTGTGTAAAGCGGCCGCCCACGTGTAAAGCGGGCAGGCGCTGCGCAGCGTCAGACGTCGGCGGGCAGGGCGAGCATCCGGTCCAGCGCGACCCGCGCCCAGTGCGCAACCTCCGGATCCACCACGATCCGGTTGACCATCCGCCCGGCCGCAAGAGATTCCATCGACCAGACCAAGTGCGGCAGGTCGATCCGGTTCATTGTGGAGCAGAAGCAGACCGTGCGGTCCAGGAACACGATCTGCTTGTCCGGGTGCCGGTTGGCCAGTCGCCGCACGAGGTTGAGCTCTGTACCGACGGCCCATGAGGAGCCCGGCTCGGCGGCGTCGACGGTTCGGATGATGAACTCCGTGGAGCCGACCACGTCGGCGTTCGTGACGACCTCGTGCTTGCACTCCGGGTGGACCAGAACGTTGACGCCCGGGATGCGCTCGCGCACCTCCTGAACCGACTGCAGGCTGAACCGGCCGTGTACCGAGCAGTGGCCGCGCCAGAGGATCATCCGCGCGGCCCGCAGCTGCTCGGCCGTCAGCCCACCGAGGGGCTTGTGCGGGTCGTACACCACGCAGTCGTCCAACGACATCCCCAGCTGCAGCACCGCGGTGTTGCGTCCGAGGTGCTGGTCGGGCAGGAACAGCACCTTGGCGTCGGGCCCGCGCTGCTCGAAGGCCCACCGCAGCGCCGTCCGCGCGTTCGAGGAGGTGCAGATCGTCCCGCCGTGTCGCCCGGTGAAGCCCTTGATCGCAGCCGAGGAGTTCATGTAGCTGACCGGGACCACGTCCTGCGCGACGCCGGCGTCCACGAGCGAGTCCCACGCCTCCTCGACCTGCTCGATCGCCGCCATGTCGGCCATGGAGCATCCTGCCGCGAGGTCCGGGAGCACCACCTGCTGGTGGTCGGCGGTCAGGATGTCGGCGCTTTCCGCCATGAAATGGACACCGCAGAAGATGACGAATTCCGAGTCCGGTCGCGCCGCGGCCTCTCGCGCGAGCTTGAAGGAGTCGCCCGTGACGTCGGCGAACTGGATGACCTCGTCCCGCTGGTAGTGGTGCCCGAGCACGAACGCCCGATCACCGAGGGCAGCGCGGGCCGCCCGGGCCCGCTCCACGAGCCCCGGGTCGGACGGTGCGGGCAGGTCACCCGGGCACTCGACGCCGCGGTCGCTCGTCAGGTCGCGGCCCCGGCCCAGGAGTAGCAGGGCGGCGGGCGTGGGCTCCGGGTCGGCGAATGGCGCCGGATCGGTCAGCAGTGTCACGTTTCGATGGTCGCACGCATGCTTCCGGGACTTGAACGACGGTCGCGACGCTGCGGGCGATCTTCGGTTCGATCAGCAGGCGTTTTGACCCATAAACAGGGTCAAAACGCCTGCTGATCCGGCGCTCCCCACGCCGCCAGCGGGCACACTGACCGGATGCGCGTGTTGATCGCCCCGGACTGCTTCACGGGCACCCTCAGCGCCCCTGAGGCGGCCGCCGCCATTGCCGAAGGCTGGCGCCGGCAGGCACCCACCGACGCGCTGGAGCTGTGTCCGCTGTCGGACGGCGGCCCCGGCTTCCTCGACGTTCTGCACGCCGCCCTCGGCGGGCGCCTCGTCGCGTTGACCGTGCCGGGCCCGCTCGGGCATCCCACCCCGGCCGGGCTGCTGCTGGCTCCCGACGGCACGGCCTACCTGGAGTCCGCCCAGGCATGCGGCCTGCACCTCGTTCCGCAGGCCGAGCGGGACCCCGGCCGCACGACGACTGCCGGTGTCGGGAGGCTGCTGCTCGCCGCCCGCGCCGCGGGCGCCCGGCGCGTCGTGGTGGGCCTCGGCGGGTCGGCCACCAACGACGCGGGCGCCGGCGCGCTGCTCGCCCTTGCCGAGGCGGCCGGGCTCGACATCGACCCAGCGAAACTGGGGCGCGGGGGAGCGGGCCTGGCCGGCGTCTCCGCGGCGGACCTGAAGGCAGTGACCGAGCTGCGCCGGGACTGGGAGGGGATCGAACTCCTGGTCGCGGCCGACGTCGACGGCCCTCTGCTCGGCGCCCACGGTGCCAGCCTCGGCTTCGCGCCGCAAAAGGGGGCGAACCGGGATCAGGCGGCCCAGCTGGAGGCGGCGCTCATGGACTTCGCCGCTGCCGCGATCGAGGCCACCGGTGTACCGCAGCGAATGGTCGCGACGCCCGGCACCGGGGCCGCGGGGGGTCTGGGCTTCGGGCTGCTCGTGCTCGGCGGCCATCGGGTGGCCGGCGCCGAGGCCGTGACGGACGCCGTCGGTTTCCCGGAACGATTGGCCCGAAACGACGTGGTGGTGACCGGTGAGGGGCGGTTCGACTGGCAGTCCCTGCGCGGCAAGGTGGTCGCGGGGGTGGCCCATGCCGCGATGCAGATCGGGACGCCGGTGGTGGTGATCGCGGGTCAGGTCGAGGTAGGACGCCGGGAGGCGCTCTCGATCGGCGTGGAGGCGGCCTATCCGGTGGCCCGCAACCCCGCCGAGGTGGCCGCCGCGATCGCCGACCCCGCCGGCACCCTCGCCGCGCGCGCCGAGCGCGTCGCTCGGACCTGGTCCCGGTGACTCGCGTCACGCCTGATGGCTGGGTGGCGGGCACCGGGCATGGGCGCGACGTACCCTGGTGGCGTACGCGAGGTGGTCGGCGACGGGGCCGGACGCCGGAACCGCGACGCGAGGTTCCTCGCCGGGAATTACCGGGCGGGCGACATCGCTGAGGGGACCGGGTGCCACCGGCGGGCACGGATACCGACGACACGATCAACGGAGAGCTGGATGACCGTGAACGACACCACCACCAAGACGCACGGCGTGGAGCTGACCGGCGTCGCGGCGGCCAAGGTGAAGAGCCTGCTCGAGCAGGAAGGTCGCGACGACCTGCGGCTGCGCATCGCCGTCCAGCCGGGCGGCTGCTCCGGGCTCGTCTACCAGCTGTACTTCGACGAGCGCACGCTCGACGGCGATCTGCTGCGCGACTTCGACGGTGTCGAGGTGGTCGTGGATCGGATGAGCGCTCCGTACCTGGACGGCGCGACGATCGACTTCGCCGACACGATCGAGAAGCAGGGCTTCACGATCGACAACCCGAATGCGCAGGGCAGCTGCGCGTGCGGCGACAGCTTCCACTGATCCAGCACCGTCTGCTGATCCACCGCTGGGCGACGGCCGGCTCCGGGGTTAGCACCCCGGAGCGGCCGCGCTGTCGTCTTTCCAGGTAGGGTGGCGCGCCGTGCGTATCGCGGTCACCGGGTCCATCGCCACCGACCACCTGATGTCCTTCGACGGGCGCTTCGCCGACAGCCTCGTCGTCGAGCAGCTCGACAAGGTCTCCCTGTCGTTCCTGGTCGGCGACCTGCAGATCCGCCGCGGCGGCATCGGCGCCAACATCGCCTTCGGCCTGGCCAACCTCGGCCTGCGGCCGCTGCTGGTCGGGGCGGTCGGCGAGGACTTCATCGACTACCGCTCCTGGCTGGAGCGGCATGGTGTCGACTGCGGCGGCGTCCTGGTCTCCGAGGTGCAGCACACGGCCCGCTTCATCTGCACGACGGACCGGGACCAGGCGCAGATCGCCTCCTTCTACCCCGGCGCGATGAGCGAGGCCCGCAGCATCGAGCTCGGCCCGCTCGGCGTCCGGGAAGCGATCGATCTCGTGGTGATCAGCCCGAACGACCCCGAGGCAATGCTGCGGCACACCGAGGAGTGCCGCGCCCGCGGGCTCCCCTTCGCGGCCGATCCGTCCCAGCAACTGGCCTGGTCCGACGGCGACCGCATCCGCCAATTCATCGACGGCGCGACCTATCTGTTCAGTAACGACTACGAGGCCGCGCTCATCGAGAAGAAGACCGGCTGGACCACCGACGACGTGCGAGCCCGCGTCCAGATGCGGATCACGACGCACGGCGAGAAGGGTGTCGTGGTCGAGGGGCGTGACGCGGCCGGGGAGCCGATCGAGACGGTTCAGGTTCCGGTGGTGCCGGCCGAGCGGATCGCCGATCCGACAGGCGTCGGAGATTCGTTCCGCGCCGGGTTCCTCGCGGGCCTGGCGTGGGGCGTCAGCCCGCAACGCTGCGCGCAGATCGGCTGCATGCTGGCCACCCTCACCATCGAGACGGTCGGCACCCAGGAATACGACCTCGGCCGGGCGGCGTTCCTCCGCCGCTTCTCCGGCGCCTATGGCGACGTTGCGGCGGCCGACCTGGAGCCGCACCTGCACACGCTGCGCCCCTGACACCTACGCTGCTGCTCGTGCCGTGCACCACCTCGCGATGATCGGACCGCCCGTGGAACCGGCGCCGAGCCGGTACGCCTTCGACCTGGCGGTCGCGGTGCCCGGCGAGGACCTGATCGGCGTCGGGGCGGATCTGGAGCCCGGCACGCTGCTGGCGGGGTACCGCTCGGCGGTGTTCCCCATGGGGCTCGGCCGGCACGGCCGCGGGCCGCTCGGCTGGTGGTCGCCGGATCCGCGCGGCGTCCTCCCGCTGGGCGAGCTGAGAGTCAGCCGATCCCTGCGGCGATCCCGGACCCGTTTCGAGATCCGCGTCGACACGGCCTTCGACGACGTCGTGGCCGCGTGCGCCGATCCGCGGCGCCCCGGCCGGTGGATCACTCCCCGCATCGCGGAGGCGTACCGGCGGTTGCACGGCCTGGGCTGGGCGCACTCCGTCGAGTGCTGGAACGGGGGCCGGCTGGTCGGTGGACTGTACGGCGTCGCGGTCGGCGGGCTGTTCGCCGGGGAGTCGATGTTTCACCGCGAGACCGACGCATCCAAGGTCGCCCTGGTCGCGCTGGTGGAGATCCTGGGCGAAGACGGCGATCCGCGGCGGCTCCTCGACGTCCAGTGGCGTACCGAGCACCTGGCCACACTCGGCGTCGTGGAGATCAGCCGTGAGGAGTACCGGCGCCGACTGAAGCGGGCGCTGCAGGCGCCGCGCCCGCCCCGGTTCAGTTCACCCGGACGCGGCTGAGCAGAACCGGGCCGCTGGGCGGCGGCCTGTGCTCGTCGATCACTTGGGCGGGGATGGCGTCCGCGGACACCTCTCGCTGGTCCAGCAAGGTGTGCCCGCGCATCCGGCACCAGGCCGCGACGTCGGGGCCTGCCGCGGGATCGGTGCTGTAGATGTGCACCAACGTGCCGGGAGCCGCCTGCCGCACCGTTGCCGCGAGTCGGACGACCGGGAGCGGGCAGCGCAGTCCGGTCGCGTTCACCGGCAGCTCGACCCGGGTCTCGAACGCATAGTCCGAGTCCACCGCCGGCATGCCGCCGGTGATCGGCTCCCCCAGCAGCGACCGGACCTTGCCGACCGCCTCCGGCAACAGCCGGCAGAACTCCTCCACGACGCCGGAGTCGATGCCGATCGGCAGCCCGATCCGGACGTTGCCGTGGGTGAGAACGCCCAGCGCGGCGAGGACGTGGCTGGGCCGCACGCTCGCCGCCGTGCATGCCGACCCGGACCCGACCGCGAACCCGTGCCGGTCGAGCTCATCGACCAGCGCCTCGCCGTCCACTCCGAGGCAGGAGAACGTCACGATGTGCGGCAGCCGCTCCAACGGCGCCCCCGCCACCTCGGTGTCGGGCACCCGCGCCGCCGCCTCTCTGATGCGATGCACCAGTGCGCGACGACGCGGCCCCTCGACCGATCGCGCGGCGTTCAGCTCACGCAGCGCGACGGCGGCGGCGAGCACGGCGGGGATGGACACCTCGCCGGCAATCCGCTCGGTGCCTTCGTGCTCCGGTGCGGGTGCCAGCCAGCGGACGCCGGCGCGCACGGCGAGCACGCCGACCCCGGGTGGTGCGCCCCAGGCGCGTGGATCGGCCACCAGCAGGTCCCAGCCGACAGGTGGCGGATGGTGCCCGATCGAAGCCGCCGCATCCACCAGCAACGGGACGCTGGCGGCACGCGCGCGCGGCGCCACCTCCTCCACCGGCTGCAGCGTGCCGACCTCGCCGTTCGCCGTCTGCAGGCAGGCCAGCGCGACGCCGGGTGCCGTGAGCTCCTTGCTGAACGCGTCGGGGTCCACCCGGCCGAGGCGGTCGACTTCCACCCGGCGGGTCTCCAGCGCCGCATAGGTTGTGGCGTTCAGGACGGCGGAGTGCTCCACCTCAGTCGTGACGGCGATGCGGCCGGCCCGGCGCCGGGCGTGCATCACGGCGAGAACGGCCTCGTGCACCGCCTGGACGTGCGAGCCGGTGAAGGAAACCTCTTCGGTCCGTGCGCCGAGCGCTTCGGCAACCGACTCGCGGGCCCCTTCGAGGAGCAGCCGAGCCCGGCGGCCCTCACGGTGGAGCCGGCGCGGATCCGCCCACCCGTCATCCAGCGCCGCCAGCATCGCCTCGCGAGCCGCCGGTAGCAGCGGAGCGACGGCGGCCGCGTCGAGGTACCTACGCTCCATCGCCCCTTATCTTCGCATCCGAGCGTCATTCGCGTGAGACTCATCGGCGAGTCGTTTACGTTCGACGATGTTCCTGACACGTACGAGGGGATATACGGGGATGCAGGGTGCAAGACCGTTCGACGACCCGCCAGTACCCGTTACCGTTCCCTGAAAAGGCACCCGCTACCCTGCTCATCGACTTGCTCAACGCTCTTCGACTTGCTCAACGACTCGCTCAACGTTCAAGACCGGTACCCGTGGGCGCAGGCCCCCGGGACGAGACCGTGGGAAGGCCGCCGTTGCGTTCGCACGAGCACTGGATCCGGCGGGCCGCGCTGCTGACCGGAGTCGCGGCAGGGGCCGTGATCCTGTCCGGTTGCACGGACCAGGTGGAGCGCGGCTGGATGCCCAGCGATCGCGGCACCACCAACCAGACGGACCGAATCATCGATCTGTGGAACGGCTCCTGGGTCGCCGCCCTTGCGGTGGGCGTGCTGGTCTGGGGACTGACGCTGTGGTGCGTCGTGGCGTACCGGCGGCGCCGCGGCGAGACCGGCCTGCCCGTACAGGTCCGCTACCACCTGCCACTGGAGATCCTCTACACCCTGGTGCCCCTGATGATGGTGGGTGTGCTGTTCTTCTACACGGCGCGGGATCAGTCGGCGATCGCGGCGACGGATGAGAAGCCGGACCTCACGATCAACGTCGTCGGCAAGCAGTGGAGCTGGGACTTCAACTACGTGGACGACGACGTGTACGACACCGGCATCCAGGCCAAGCTCGACGGCACGCCGTCGCCGGAGACGGAAGTCCCGACGCTCTACCTTCCGGTGAACAAGCGGATCGAGTTCAAGCTGGCGTCGCGTGACGTGATCCACTCCTTCTGGATCCCGGCCTTCCTCTACAAGCTGGACGTCATCCCCGGTGTGCAGAACAAGTTCCAGGTCGTACCGCAGAAGATCGGTGACTTCAAGGGCAAGTGCGCGGAGCTCTGCGGGGAGTACCACTCGGAGATGCTGTTCAACGTCAAGGTGGTCAGCGAGGCGGATTACGAGGCGCACGTCGCCGATCTGCGTAGCCGCGGCCAGACCGGCCAGCTGGGGTCCGATCTGGATCGCGGGCTCACCGAATCGAGCGCTACCGGGAGCCAGGGATGACCGCTACGACCAGCCCGATCGGTACCGCCGAGCGCACGATCGCCGTACCGGTCACCACCCACAAGGGACGCGTCATCGCGTCCTGGATCGCGAGCACCGATCACAAGGTGATCGGGAACCTGTATCTGATCACCTCGATGGGGTTCTTCCTCATCGGCGGTGTGATGGCGCTGGTCATGCGCGCGGAGCTGGCCTCGCCCGGCCTGCAGATCGTGACCAGCAAGGAGCAGTACAACCAGCTGTTCACGATGCACGGCCTGATCATGCTGCTGCTCTTCGCGACGCCGGCGTTCGCCGGCTGGGCGAACGCCGTCATGCCGTTGCAGATCGGGGCGCCGGATGTGGCGTTCCCTCGGCTGAACATGCTGGCCTACTGGATGTACCTGTTCGGCGGGCTGACCGCCGCGGCCGGCTTCCTCACCCCGCAGGGCGCTGCGTCGTTCGGCTGGTTCATGTACGCGCCCCTGTCGAACGGGACCTTCTCGCCGAGCCTCGGCGCGGATCTGGGGATCTTCGGACTGGCGCTCAGTGGTTTCGGCACGATCCTCGGCGCGGTCAACTTCATCACCACGATCCTCTGCATGCGCGCCCCGGGCATGACCATGTTCCGGATGCCGCTGTTCACCTGGAACATCCTGATCACCAGCATCCTGGTGCTGCTGGCCTTCCCGATCCTCGCCGCGGCGCTGCTGGGGCTGGGAGCAGACCGCCGGCTCGGTGCCCACCTCTTCGACGCCGCCAACGGCGGCCCGGTCCTCTGGCAGCACCTGTTCTGGTTCTTCGGGCACCCGGAGGTCTACATCCTGGCGTTGCCGTTCTTCGGCATCATCAGCGAGATCCTTCCGGTCTTCAGCCGCAAGCCGATCTTCGGCTACAAGACGCTGGTGTTCGCGACGATCACGATCGGCGCCCTGTCGGTGGCCGTCTGGGCGCACCACATGTACGTCACCGGCCGGGTGGCGCTGGCGTTCTTCGCCTTCATGACGATGCTGATCGCCGTGCCGACCGGGGTGAAGTTCTTCAACTGGATCGGCACGATGTGGGGCGGCTCGCTGTCCTTCGAGACGCCGATGGTCTGGGCGATCGGCTTCCTGGTCACCTTCCTCTTCGGCGGCCTGACCGGCATCATCCTGGCCAGCCCGGCCCTGGACTTCCAGCTGTCGGACAGCTACTTCGTGGTGGCCCACTTCCATTACGTGGTGTTCGGCACCGTCGTGTTCGCGATGTTCGGCGGCTTCTACTTCTGGTGGCCGAAGCTGACGGGCAAGATGCTGAACGAGCCGCTCGGCAAGGTCCACTTCTGGATGACCTTCATCGGGTTCCACACGACGTTCCTCATCCAGCACTGGCTGGGTGTTGAGGGCATGCCCCGCCGCTACGCCGACTACCTGCCGCAGGACGGCTTCACCACGTACAACCGGATCTCCACGGCCGGCGCGGCGCTCCTCGGCGCCTCCGTGCTGCCGTTCCTCTACAACGTGTACATCACGTCCCGGCGGGCGCCGCGGGTCGAGGTGGACGACCCATGGGGCTTCGGTGCCTCCCTGGAGTGGGCCACGTCCTGCCCGCCGCCCCGGCACAACTTCGACGCGATGCCGCGCATCCGCTCCGAGCGGCCGGCCTTCGACCTGCACCATCCCGAAGTGGCGGCCGGGGACACGGCGACGCCGGACAAGACGGTGCTGGATCAGGTGTACGGCGAACCCGAGCTGGATCGCTGAGGGGAGGGTGACATGAAGGTCGAGACGTGGCTGTTCTCCGCCGGGGTGTTCTTCTTCGCTCCCATCGCGGTGATCTACGGCTTCGTGACGAAGTGGCAGGAGCCAGTCGGCGTCGTCGCCATCGTCCTCAGCGCGGGGCTGTCGCTGCTCATCGGCTTCTACCTGTGGTGGACGTCGCGCCGGATCGACCCGCGTCCGGAGGACGACCCGACCGCGGACATCAGCGAGGGGGCGGGGGAGCTGGGCCAGTTCGCCCCGTACTCGTGGTGGCCGCTGCCGCTGGGATTGGCCGGTGCCATGATCTTCGCCGGATTCGCCATCGGCATCTGGCTGAGCTTGATCGGGCTCGGCTTGGGTGCGATCTCGCTGGTCGGCTGGGTGTATGAGTTCTATCGGGGTGAGCACGCCCACTGATCGGACGGCAATCCACAGGGACGGCTCAGGCCGAGCCGTTACAGTGACGTGCAGTCGAACGCAAGTTGGGGCAACCGGCACGCCCGTTCGCGCGTGTATCAGGCGTCGGGTGTCGTGTACTAGTGGTTGGTGTGGGGAATCGCGTGGTGGGCAGGGGTAGCACGCGGCCGGTGAGCCGGCTCGCGGCGGGGATCGTGGTGGTGGCCGCTCTTGCGGCCTGTCAGGGCGACGGGACGACGGCGGCGTCCTCAGGCGGGGACGTCGGGGCTCAGGCGACGGCGACCGCCTCGCCGGCGGCGAGCATCTCGCTCTCGCCCGTAGACGGCAGCACGAACGTGCGGCTCGACCGGCGGGTGACGGTCGCCGTGGCCGAGGGGACGCTCTCCGCGGTCACCGTCACCCTTCCGGACGGCAAGGCCCTGACGGGCACGATGTCGGACGACAAGACGTCCTGGACCAGCGCCGGGCCGCTGCGCGCCGACTCTGAGTACGCCGTCACGGCGTCCGCGGTCAACCGGGACGGTGAGACCGCCACCAGCCACGCGACGTTCAGCACGCTCAAGCCGAAGCAGACGGCGTCCATCACTGTGCTGCCGCAGGACGGCTGGACCGTTGGCGTCGGCATGCCGATCATCGTGAACTTCACCCGGTCCGTGCAGGACCGGGCGGCGGCCGAGAAGGCCTTGACGGTCACGACGACTCCCACCCAGGTTGAGGGCGACTGGCGCTGGTTCTCCTCCCGGCAGGTGCAGTGGCGGCCGAAGACCTACTGGCCCAGCGGGACCAGGGTCCACCTCTCCGCCGCGCTGTCCGGGGTGGAGCTCGCGCCGGACGTCTGGGGCAAGCGCAACGTGACGACCGACTTCAGCATCGGCAGCGCGATGATCAGCACGGTGGATGTGCGGAAGCACACCCTTACCGTCCGCAAGGACGGCAAGGTGATCCGGGTGATCCCGGTGACCACGGGCAAGGCCGGTTACCTGACCCGCAACGGCATCAAGGTCATCATCAGCCGGGAGACGACGCACCGCATGGACGCCGCGTCCCTCGGCACCGACAAGGACGACCCCGAGTACTACAACATCGTCGTGAAGTACGCGATGCGGCTCACGTGGAGCGGGGAGTTCTTCCATGCCGCGCCCTGGTCGGTCGGGTCGCAGGGACGTGCCAACGTCAGCCACGGGTGCACCGGGATGAGCACCGCGAACGCGCAGTGGCTGTTCAACCACTCCAAGGTGGGCGACGTCGCCATCTACACCGGCAGCAAGCGGGCCCTGGAGTGGGGGAACGGCTACACCGCGTGGGACATGTCATACGCGGAGTGGACCAAGGGGTGAGTCCCGGCTCAGCCGGTCAACCAGGGTTCGGGTGGCCGTGGGTTCAGCCGAAGATCGAGTGGGCGCTTGGGGGGTGACACACCACGCATGTCGCCCTCCAAGTGCACATTTGATCTTGAGGGCCCGATCTGCCCCGAGATTGAGCCGAATTGGCCCCGAGACTGACATGGTCGCGAGAGGTGACCCGGCCTCCGGCGTTACACACTGAATGCCGCTTTACACACTGGATGCCGGTTTGGGAGCGCTCCCAAGGGCCATCAGTCCGTCCTCCGGTGTGTAAAGCGGCCTCCGGTGTGTAACGCGGCCTCCGGTGTGTAAAGCGGCCTCCGGTGTGTAAAGCGGAACGTCCTAGTGCTGGCCGCCGGTGAGCTCGGGTTGTGCCTCGGCGTGCTCGACAGCCTCGTGCTCGCCATGGGCCTCGACATGAGCATGATGCGCGGCGGCCAACTCGGTCGGCGTCACCGGCTCGACCCGGTCCTCGAAGTAGAACCGGGACAGCCGACGGCGGATCCGGTCCAGCCGCGCGCCCGGACGTCGCACTCCGCTGTCGTCCTCGTCCGGTTCGGGTTCGAACGGCCGGTACGCGTCATGCTGGACCAGCGTCCAGCGGGCGTGCGGCGTAAGCGGCTCGTGCAGCTCGAAGACCTCGCCGTCCTCGGTCCGGAAGATGCGCGAGGTCTCCCGACCGTGCAGCACCTTCTCGCGGTCCTTGCGCTGCAATCCGAGCGCAATCCGCTTGGCCACCATGAACGCGAGCGGCGGCAGGATGATCACCGAAGCGCGCAGCGTATTGGTGATGTCGTTGATGGACATCCTCAGGTGCGTCGCGACGATGTCGTTGCCGCCGCTGATCAACAGCAGAGAGTAGAACGTCAGCGCCATCACGCCGATCCCGACCCGCGTGGGGTTGTTCCGCGGCCGGTCCAGCAGGTGGTGTTCGCGTCTGTCCCCGGTGGCCCATGCCTCGATCCACGGATACAGGAACAGCACCGTCGTGAGGATGCCGGGCAGGATCAGCGCGGGCAGCGCGATGTTCAGTGAGAGCGTGTAGCCCCAGAAGTGCAGTTCCAAGAAGCCCGGCACAAGTCGTACCGCGCCGTCCAGGAAGCCCATATACCAGTCGGGCTGGGCGCCGGCACTGATCGGTGACGGGTCGTAGGGGCCATAGGCCCAGATCGGGTTGATGGTGAACACGGCGGACATCAGCGCCGTGACGCCGAAGACGATGAAGAAGAAGCCGCCGGCCTTCGCCGTGTAGACAGGGAAGAAGGGATATCCGACGACGTTGTCGTTCGTCTTGCCGGGGCCCGGGTAGTGGCTGTGCTTCTGCAGGAACACCAGGCCGATGTGCACCGTGATCAACGCCAGGAAGATGGCAGGCAACAGCAGCACGTGGATCGTGTAGATCCGCGGTATGAACGCCTCGCCGGGAAACTGCCCCCCGAAGGCGAAGAAGCTGACGTAGGACCCGACGACCGGGATCGCCAGGATGATGCCGGAGGCGATGCGCAGGCCGTTGCCCGACAGCAGGTCGTCAGGCAGGGAGTAGCCCAGGAAGCCCTCGAAGAGGGCCAGCAGGGCCAGGGTGCTGCCGATCAACCAGTTGATCTCTCGCGGCTTGCGGAACGCTCCGGTGAAGAAGACCCGGAACATGTGCACGATGATCGACGCGACGAAGATCAGCGCCGACCAGTGGTGAATCTGGCGCAACAGGAGGCCGCCGCGGACGTCGAACGACAGTCGGACGGTCGACGCGTAGGCCTCCGAGACACGGGTCCCGTTCAGCGGTGCATAGACGCCGTTGTACGTCGTCTCACCCACCGACGGGATATAGAAGAAGGTCAGGAAGGTGCCGCTCAGAAGCAGAACGATGAAGCTGTACAGGGCGATCTCGCCCAGCATGAACGACCAGTGATCGGGGAAGAGTTTTCGCGCCAATCCTCGGACCAGCTTGCTGGCCCCGACGCGCTCGTCGGTCCAGTTCGCGACCGACCCGGCGACTTTGCTCGTGGTGCTCATCCGCGCTCCCAGAAGCTCGGGCCGACGGCTTCCTTGAACCCGCTCTTCGCCACCAAATATCCCTCCGCGTCGACGGTGATCGCCAACTGCGGGAGTGGGCGCTTGGCCGGCCCGAAGATGACCTTGCAGTTCTTGGTGACGTCGAAGGTGGATTGGTGGCAGGGGCACAGCAGGTGGTGCGTCTGCTGCTCGTACAGCGCCACCGGGCACCCCACGTGGGTGCAGATCTTCGAGTACGCGATGATCCCGTTGTAGGCGCCGTCCTTGCTCTCCTCGGCCAGATCCTTCGGCTCCAGGCGCAGCAGCAGCACGGCGGCCTTGGCCCGCTCGTCGATCGCGTGCTCCACCTCGTCGATGCCCTCCGGCATGATGTGGACGATCGAGCCGATCGTCATATCCGTGGCCTTCACCGGGCCGCCCTCTGGATCACGGACGAGTCGCACGCCCTCCTTCCACAGCGTGGTGGACAGCTGCTTGCCCGGCAGCGGGCCGGTGTCCCGCAGCAGGTAGAGGGCCGGCAGCGGCACCAGTGCAAGGGCGCCGATCAGGGAGTTGCGCAGCAGCGGACGCCGGGCGACTCCCGACTCTTCGCCGCCTTCGGCAAGGATGCGCACCGCCTCCGCGCGCTCGGCGTCGGTTCCCCGCTGCAGGTGCCGGTATTCGATGAGCTCGTCATCCGGCATCAGGGTCTTGGCCCAGTGGATCGCGCCGGCGCCGATGCCGAACAGGGCCATGAACAGCCCGATCCCGAGGAGGAAGTTCGACAGCTGAAGCCGGTCGAGATAGTCCACGAATGCCAAGTCATGGTCGAGCTTCACAGCGAAATAGGCGACAGCGGTGATGATCGAGCCAAGCGCGGAGATCCCGAACAGCGCCGCGACCTGACGTTCCGCCCGCTTCGCCGCCGCCTCGTCGACGTCCGCCATCCGCAGCCGGTGGTCTGGCAGGCCCGGGTTCTCGAACCGCTCCGGGACCTCAGCCGGCTCCCGTGTGACGAGCTGGCCCTCGTCGTGCGTGGTCATCGTGTGAACCGTCCCCTATCGATCACGAAGATTTCACTCCCAGCCACACCGCGACCCCGATCACGGCCGCGAGCCCGACGACCCAGCCCACCAGGCCCTCGCTCACCGGGCCGATCTGGCCGAGGGAGAAACCACCGGGCGACGGTGCGTCCCGGATGGTGGTGAGGAAGGCGATGACGTCGCGCTTGGCCTGTGGGTCCATGGTCTGGTCGTTGAAGACCGGCATCGACTGCGGGCCGCTGACCATGGCCTCGTAGATGTGCTTGGGCGACGTCTTGTCGAGACTCGGCGCGTACTTGCCGCGCGTGAGCGCGCCGCCCTTCCCCGCGAAGTTGTGGCACATCGCGCAGTTCGTGCGGAAGATCAGCGCGCCGCGGGCGGCGTCACCGGACTCCGGGTCGACATCTGACGCCCCGGGAATGGCCGGGCCGGGGGCCAGGCTGGCGATGTACGCCGCGACCTGGGCGATCTGCTCGTCGGTCAGCTGCGGCTTGACGGCCGGCGCCTGCGGGCCGCTGGCCTCCAGCGGCATCCGGCCGGTCCCCACCTGGAAGTCGACGGCGGCCGCGCCGACGCCGATCAGCGACGGGGCGCTGGTCCGGCCCTCGGCGTTCAGGCCGTGGCAGGTGGAGCAGTTGGCCAGGAAGACCTCGCGGCCGGCCTTGACGTCGTCGCTCGTGGCTTCGGCGGCGTTCGCCCGGTCCGGGATGGCGGCGGTGTACGCCGCACCGGTAACCAGGAGGCCGAGGAACACCAGCACGGCCGTCGCCAGGGGGTGCCGTCTGCGGGCTGCGAGCGCGGTCACGATAGCGGTCTCCTGCTCTTGGGGGCGGGGTCGCTGCTGGCGTTCACTTGATCAGGTAGATGACGGTGAAGAGTCCCACCCACACCACATCGACGAAATGCCAGTAGTAGGACGTGACAATCGCGCTCGTCGCCTCGACGTGACCGAATCGCTTCGCGGCGAAACTTCGCCCGATGATGAGCAGGAACGCGATCAGCCCGCCCGTCACGTGCAGGCCGTGGAAGCCGGTCGTCAGGTAGAAGACGGAGCCGTACGGGCTGGCGGAGATGCTCAGGTGCTCCTGGACCAGCTTGGCGTACTCGAATACCTGGCCGGCGATGAACAGCGCACCGGCGATGTAGGTGACCGTGTACCACTCGCGCATGCCCCAGGTCTGGATGCCGTACTCGCGCGTCCAGATCTTCCACCACCGGTCTGCCCGGGTCCGCGGCTGGAACCGCTCGGCGGCGAACACGCCCATCTGGCACCAGACGGAGCTGAGCACCAGGTTGATGGTGTTGGCCGTGGAGAACGGGATGTTCAGCTTCGCCGGCTCGGAAACCCAGAGGTCGGGTACCACGTTGCGAACAGTGAAGTACATCGCGAAGAGCCCGGCGAAGAACATCAGCTCGCTGGCCAGCCACACGATCGTGCCGACCTGCACCAGGTTGGGCCGGTTGACGCTCGCGTGCGCACCCGGCGCCAGGGGGCTGTCTACTGCCGATACGGAGGCCACGGCGGTCATTATTGCGGCATCGGGCGCCGTGGTCAGGTAGGGGGTGTCACGTGGGTGTGCCGGGTCGGCCGCAGGAGGCGAGCCGCGCGTGATCGTGCTGGCCGCGCGGCGTCCTGGCCGTCGTGCACCGGTAGCATCGCGCACGTGACCACGACCCCCTCCCCGAGCCAGCTCGAGGCGGATCCCGCGTCCTCCGAGGCGCTGTCCGACGAGTCCCTCGGTGCGCCATCCGGCGGTGCCGTGACCGGGGACGAGCATTCTGTCGAGCACGCCGCAGGACACGCCGTAGCCGAACTCCCGCCCGCCTCCGGCGGCCATCCGGACCCGCGGTTGACCGGTGAGGAGCCGGTGACCGGCCCGCGGCCGCTGACCCTCCTTGTCTACAGCGACGACATGGACACGCGGGCCGACGTCCGGCTTGCCATAGGGCGACGCGTCGCGGCCGACCTGCCGCCCGTGGAGTGGACCGAGTGCGCCACCCACGCCGCGGTGATCGAGGCGGTCGATCGCGGCGGGATCGACGTACTGATCCTGGACGGCGAGGCCGCGCCTTCGGGTGGCATGGGATTGTGCAAGCAGTTGAAGGACGAGATCTACCGGTGCCCGCCGATCCTCGTTCTGACCGGCCGGCCGCAGGACGCGTGGCTGGCCACCTGGTCTCGGGCCGACGCCGCCGTTCCGCACCCGCTGGACCCCAGCGCGGTGGCCGAGGCAGTCGCGACCCTCGCCCGTCAGCGCCGCGGGGCGACCCGCTCGTGAGCGTTGTCGAACCCGCAACCGCGGCCGTCAGCTGGCCGTTCCTCACCGGCGCGCTGCTGCGTGCGGAGGACCTGAGCCGGGAGCAGACCGCCTGGGCGATGGAGCAGGTGATGACCGGCGAGGCGGGCCCGGTCCAGCTCGCGGGATTCCTGGTGGCTCTGCGGGCCAAGGGCGAGACGGTCGAGGAGCTGACCGGCCTGGCGGACGTCATGCTGCGGCACGCCGTTCGGATCGAGGTGCCCGAACCCGCCGTCGACGTCGTGGGGACCGGTGGTGACCGCTCGCACACCGTCAACATCTCCACGATGGCCGCGCTGGTGGTCGCCGGGGCGGGCCGGCGCGTCGTGAAGCACGGCAACCGGGCGGCGTCCTCGGCCTCCGGCGCGGCCGACGTCCTGGAGGCGCTCGGCGTGCGGCTGGATCTGCCCCCGCAACGCGTGGCCGAGCTGGCGACCGAGGTCGGCATCACGTTCTGCTTCGCCCAGGCCTTCCATCCGGCGCTGCGGCACGCCGGCCCGGTGCGCGGCCAACTCGGCATCCCGACGACGTTCAACTTTCTCGGGCCGCTGAGCAACCCGGCGCAGCCCGGCGCGATGGCCCTCGGCGTATCCGACGTACGGATGGCGCCGCTGATGGCCGGCGTTCTCGCGGAGCGGGGTTGCTCCGCGCTGGTGTTCCGGAGCGAGGACGGACTGGACGAGCTGTCGACCACCGCCCCGGCGCAGGTCTGGGAGGTGCGCGGCGGCGAGGTGATCCCGCACCGGGTGGACGCCGTCGAGCTCGGCCTGCCGCCGACGACGATCGCGGATCTGCGGGGCGAGGACGCCAAACACAACGCCCTGGTCGTGCGCGCGGTCCTGGACGGGGAGCGCGGGCCGGTGCGTGACACGGTGCTGCTGAACGCCGCCGCCGCGCTGGTGGCGACCGGGGTCGGCGAGGGGGATCTGCTGCGGCGGCTGGCGGCCGGCCTGGAGGTTGCGGCGGGGTCGGTGGATTCCGGCGCGGCAGGCGACATCCTGGATCGGTGGGTCGCTGCCAGCGCCGATTGACCGGCGCTCCTGCATGATCACGGATGATTCGGTGGTGATTTGCCGCCGGATCCTCCGTGATCACGGTTCACGAGTCGCCAAGCCCCAGGTCGAACGCGGCGGCGAGATCCGGGCCGGAGTACGCGCGGAACGCCAGGTATGTGCGCGTCGACCGGACGCCGGACACCTTGCTGAGCCGGTCCGCGATCACGTCGGCGAGCTCGTCGTGCTCATGGACCCGAACGACGGCGATCAGGTCCACATCGCCGGTCACCGAGTACACCTCGCGTACGCCGTCCAGTTCGGCGATCGTCGCGGCCACCTCCGGAATGCAGTCCGGGCTCGTCTCCACCAACACGATCGCCGTAATCACATCTCACCTCCGATGAGTGATGTCGCTGTTCCCGCCGAAGTGACCCGTGTGCTGGGTCACTTCGGCGGGAAGAACGCGGGCGGGTGCCCTCAAGCGTCTCGCGATGGCAATCTTGCTGGGTCCTCGCGCAGTCCGCCGAGTCGGGATCGGGCGAACCCGCCGCCGGTCACCGGGCAGCTCCACGTGCCGTCGAGATCCACCAGGCGAACGCCGGGCTGCTCCAGCCAGTCGATGACAAGCTCCGTCTCCTCCGGATGCGCCGCGGGCAGCGGCGCGGTCGGCGGCACCAGCGGCGGCGGCACCACCTCACCGGTCTCGCGCAGCGCCGCGATGTACGGCATCGGATCCGCGCCGGGCGGACTCAGCGTCGTCCCGGCCAGCCGGCCGTACCGGACGAGCACCAGCTCCCAGCCGCCTCGCGGACGGCGCCGCGCCGCGACGACCTCCGGCGAGGCGGCGATCGGCGCCAGCCGCTGCGTCCGGGCGGCGCCGCGGACGAACGCCACCAGCCGGTCACGGTGCAGGGCCGCGTCCTCGTAGCGCTGCTGCTGCGCCAGCGAGCCGGCACGCAGCAGGGTCGCGTCGAGCACTGCACGCGCGTCCCGTCGTATGGCGTCGCGGACGGCGTCCGCGATCCCGGCGTACTCCGTGACGCCGATCCTGCCCACGCACGGCGCCGGGCACCGCCCGAGATCGGCGAGCAGACAGGCGGACGCCCCGGGCCGCGGTCGCCGTGGCAGGCGCTGCGTACACCGCCGCAGCGGGAAGGCCTCCTGCAGCGCGGCGGTGGCCAGCTCCGCCTGGGTGGCCGAGGAAAACGGGCCCAGGTACTCCGCCCCGTCCGGCCGGACCTCTCGCACGAGCGCGAGCCGGGGGTACGGCTCGACGGTGAGCTTGAGCCACGGCACGCGCTCGGGGAACCGGGAACGGCGGTTGTACGGCGGGGCGTGCTGGGCGATGAGCCGCAGCTCCCGGACACTGGCTTCCAGCGGCGTCGCGCACGGGACGGGGGTCACCCGCGCGGCCAGCGCCACCATCTCCCGCATCCGGCTGCGCCGTTCCGCGGACGTGAAGTAACTACGCACCCGGGTCCGGATGTCGACGGACGTCCCGACGTACAGCACCCGGCCGCGGTCGTCGTGGAAGAGGTAGACGCCGGGCACGCTCGGCAGCTCGTCCGCCAGATGCCGCTTGCGGCGGGTCGACTCCGGCACCCGGGAGGAGAACTCGCGTAGCTCGCCGAGCGTGTGCACGCCGAGCGAGCCCACCCGCCCGATCAGCGCGTGCAGCACATCCACGGTCGCGCGGGCGTCGGTGAGAGCCCGGTGGTTGGGGGTCGTCGCCGAGCCGAACAGCTGGGCCAGCGTGCCGAGCCGCCGGTCACGGGCCTCGTCCCGGGTCACGAGCGCCCGCGCGAGGCGAACGGTATCCACGACGGGCGCGCCGGGCCAGTGGTGGCCGGTCCGGTCGCACGCTCCGCGCAAGAACCCGACGTCGTACCCCGCGTTGTGCGCGACGAGAACGCCGCCCCGAGCGAATTCGAGGAATGCCGGTAACGCCGCCTCGATCCGCGGCGCGTCGAACACCATGGCGTCGGTGATGCCGGTGAGCAGTGCGATGAACGCGGGGATGGGCATTTCGGGACGGACCAGGGTCTGGAATTCCCCGAGCACCTCGCCACCGCGGACCCGGACCGCGCCGATCTCGGTGATGCCGCCGTCCGCGGGCGCGCCTCCGGTGGTCTCCAGATCGACGACGACGAACGTGACCTCGCGCAGCGGTGTGCCGTCCCCGTCCGCGCCGCCCCGCCCTGCGCCGGGGCCGTCCAGCAGCCCGGGCAGCTGCTGCTGAACGGGCGGCAGAACGGGCGGCTGAATGGTTCGCCCGTCAGGCGCGTGCCGCCCGAGGAGCACACCTGCTGCGGCCGGTGAGGTCCACATGCAGGCACCGTACGGGCCGGGTCCGACATTCACGGATGACCCGCCGGCGCCACCCGCGCGTGGCGCGGTCGCGCGTAGTGCGGACCCCTAAGCTGGAGAACAAGTGACAGGCCCGGTCCTGAACGGGCCGGCCCGGGCGGGGCGACGGCCGGCGAGCGGGGGAGAAGGTCCCCGGGGTGGAACGCTCGCGGACGGATGAGGCAGATGTGGGTGACGAGCGCACGGCCGCGCACCATCGCGCGGCGCTGAGCGTCGTGGAGACGGACGACGTCCGGACACCGGGCGATCAGACACCCGTCCTTCCCGAGCGTGTCCGCAGATATGTGGTGGATCTGGCCGCCGATGTCCTCGGGGCGCTGCCCGAACAGGACGCGCCGGCCGCGCTGCGCCGAGTCCGCACGTTCGCCCCGGCCCGCCGTTCCCGGGCCGGCGCCGCACCGCTCGCCGTAGCCCTCGAGCGCGATGCGGTCTTCCGCCAGCTCGTTGCGGCGTCCTGGCGGGAGACGCATCCCGAGCTCGCCGCGGCGATCGACGACGGAGAGCTGCCTCCCGCAGCCGATCCGGTCGTGGCCGCCGCCGGCACGTACCTGTGCCGCCCGCCGGACTGGCCGCGGCTGCTGGGCCAGTGGCTGCAGGCGCTCGTCGACGCCGAACTGGGCGCGCGCCGGCTGGAGGACGCGGCGTCCGTCACGGCCGAGCTGGAGGCCGCCGTCCGCGAGGCCGACCACTGGCGCAGCGAGGCCGCGGCCGCGGAGGCGGCGCGGGCGGAGCTCACTGAGGAGGTCGTCCGGCTGCGCCGGGAGCATCGTCGGCTGCGCGCGGATGCCGACCGGGCGCGAGCCGCGGCGCGAGAGGCCGAACAACGCGCCGCGGAGGATCAGGAGAAGCTGACGTCCGCCGCCGCCGAGCGTGAGAGCGCGGACCGGCAGGCCGAGCGCCGCGTTCGGGAACTCGAGGAGCAACTGACGGCCGCGCGCCGCCTGGCGCGGGAGGGCCGGTCGATCGCGGAGACGCGCGCCCGGCTGCTGCTCGACACGATCATCGATGCCGCCTCCGGATTACGCCGCGAGCTCGCCCTCCCCCCGGTGGGCCAACTGCCGGCGGATCTCGTGGCGCCAGAGGATTCGGCGTCCGGGACCTTGCCGGCCCGGGCGCTCGCGGACGACGACCCGGCCGTCCTGGACGAACTCCTCCGACTGCCCCGGGCTCACCTCATCGTCGACGGATACAACGTGACCAAGACGGGGTACGGCACCCTGGCGCTCGTCGACCAACGGCACCGCCTGGTGGACGGGCTGGCCGGTCTGGCGGCGCGGACGGCGGCCGAGGTCACCTGCTGTTTCGACGGCGCGGAGGTGGAGGCGCGCGGGGCGGGCAAGGTCCGCGGCGTCCGGGTCCTGTTCTCCGAGCCCGGAATGACGGCGGACGAACTCATCCGACGCTTGGTGCGGGCCGAGCCGGGTGGGCGGGTCGTCGTGGTGGTGTCGTCGGACGGGGAGGTGATCTCCGGGGTCGTCGCGGCGGGCGCGCGGGCGGTGCCGGCGACGGCCTTGCTGCGGCTGCTCAGTCGGTAGCGACTGACCGGGGCTGTCGATAGCGACTCACCGGGGGCCGATGCCGACGTGCACACTCCGGGGGGCCGGTCATCTTGATCACAGGGACGTTGCCATGATCAGAGGGACGTACGCGCTGTGCCGAGGCCATGATCACAGCATCTTTGTCCCTCTGATCATGCAAACGTCCCTCTGATCACGACTTTTTCCGGCTGATCATGATGAGGCCACCCTGAATAGATCAAGTGGCGAACCGTTGCCGCGGAGCGGGCTCGGGTGTTCGACACCCGACTGGACCCGGCCCCGGCCGGCCGCCCGATCACACGCGGCCAAACTGTCAGTGCTGGCCCCTAGCGTCTCCCCCGTCGGTAGGCAACCGGCCGGACCTCGGTCCGCGACTGCCCGGGAGGGCGCCGTGATCATCGATTGTGACTCCTGCGCCGTGCGGGGACGGGCGTGCGGCGACTGTGTGGTCAGCGTCCTGCTCGGGCCGCCGGGCACGGGCAGCAGGGAGCCGGCCCACGCCGGGCACGCCCGGGTGGACCTGAACGACCCGGAGCAAGCGGCCATCGCGGTCCTCGCCGACTCGGGCCTGGTTCCGCCGTTGCGACTCGTCAGCGACGACGGGGAGCGCGAGGGGCGGACGCCGCGCAAGCCCAACCCGGTGGCTGGGCTGGACGATCGTCGCGCGGCCGGATGATCAGTCAGGGAGGACCCGTCGTCGGCGCCGGAGTACGGTCCCGGCGACGGAATGCCGACAGGAGGTGATCCGGAGCAGGCCAACATGACTACCTTAAGTAACGGTCAAGTCTGGCTTTCGCGGGTTTGCCTCGACTCGACCTGCGGTTATGGTCGAACGCGTTCACCGTCAGTTGATCGCGGTATCGCCACTCGCCGCAGGAACGGAGCTGGTGCACCGTGCCTGACCGACGACCGCCGGCTCACGCCGGCCGTCCGCAGGTCACGACATCTTCGCAGGATCACCGTCGGCGCGTCGCCGCTTCCCCCGATCGAGGTGGGCACGCCGCAACAGCGCCGGAGCGAGGTGGGCACGCCGCCGCCGCGCCGGAGCGAGGTGCGCCAGCCGCCGCCGCGCCGGAGCGAGGTGCGCCAGCCGCCGCCGCACCGGACCGAGGTGGGCACGCCGCAACAGCGCCGGAGCGAGGTGGGCAAGCCACAGTCGCACCGGACCGAGGTGGGCAAGCCACAGTCGCGCCAGAGCGACGTCGGCGCGCCTCGGCGTTCCTTCGCCGTGGGCTTCCGGTCGGCGTCGCGTTGCTCGCAGTGGGCGGCTTTCTGTCCGCCCCGGGTGCGAGCGCCGCTCCGAAGCCCACCATTCCCCAGGTCCAGCAGCGGATCGAGCAGCTGCAGGAGCAGGCCGAGGTAGCGAGCGAGCAGTACAACACCACCCGCGAGCAGCTGGCGTCGCTCAACGTCCGGGTCCGTGCCGCACAGGCGCAAGTGACCGAACAACGTCGTCAGGTGGCCGCCGCGCGGGTGCTGCTGGGCCGTTTGGCCGCGGAGACGTATCGGCGCGGGACGCTATCGGCCTTGGAGTACGTGTTCAGCGACGATCCGGAAGCGGCGCTGACCCAGGCCGGGCTGCTGCCGTCCCTGGGGGAGCGGCAGGTCGGTGCGGCTCGCCGTCTCGCGCAGCGAGAGAAGCGCCTCGCCGCGGCGGAGGCGGACCTGCGACGGCAGCGTGCGCAGGTCGCGGCTGCGACGGTCAAGCTCACCAAGCAACGCTCGGAGATCGTCGCCCGCATGGAGCAGGCGACGGCGGAGCTGAACAAGCTCAAGGCTGAGGAGCGGGCCGCCCTTCTTGCCAGACAACGGGCGCAGGAACGGGCGGCATTGCTGGCCGCGCGGCGCCGGGCTGCGGCCGAGTCCTCCAGCTCCGGGAGCTCGGGCGACTCCGGTGGGACTGGCGGCGACTCCGGGAGCGGCAGCAGCAGCGGTGGAACGGCGACCTGCCAAGGCCTGGCGGTCAACGCCCCCACCTCACGGGTGCGGGCCGTGCTGGAGTTCGCCTGCGCCCAGCTCGGCGAGCCGTACGAGTGGGGCGCGGCCGGGCCGGACAGCTGGGACTGCAGCGGGTTCACGATGAAGTCGTGGGCCCAGGCCGGGGTGTCGTTGCCGCACAGCTCGGCGATGCAGGCCGATTACGGGACCCGGGTGTCGTACTCCCAGCTGCGGCCGGGCGATCTGGTGTTCTTCTACTCACCGATCCACCACGTCGGAATCTACCTCGGTGACGGACTGATGATCCACGCCCCGCACACGGGGGATGTCGTGCGGGTCGCCGCGATGCGGGACGACATGACGGCCGCCGTCCGGCTCTGATCGTTCGGCCCATGCTTCTACGGGTCCCAACTGGCCGCGGTCTACGCCTTCTTTCATGATTGTGGAAGATCCGTCGGCTGTCAGCCGACGGATCTTCCACAATCATGAAGCGTGCTGGCCCGCCTGGGCGGAACGGCGTCACGTGATCCGACATGGTCCTCCTTCCGGCGTCTGCGTGGTCAGGCTGCCCGGAATCTAGAGTGGGCGCACTATGACTTCGCCGGGCGCGGGCGGGCGCACCCTGATCGTCACCAACGACTTCCCGCCGCGAACCGGCGGCATCGAGTCGTTCGTCCTGGCCATGGCGCAGCGGATGCCTCCCGATGGCGTCGTCGTGCACACCGCTCGTCAGCGGGGAGCGCGGGACTTCGACGCCGGTCTGGCGTTTCCCGTGGTCCGGGACCGCTCCCCGCTCATGGTGCCGACGCCAGGTATCACCCGCCGGGCGGCCGACATCGCCCGCGCCGAGGGCTGCGATCGCGTCTGGTTCGGGGCGGCCGCCCCGCTGGGCCTGATGGCGGGTGCGCTGCGGCGGGCGGGGGTCGAACGGCTCGTCGCCACGACGCACGGGCACGAGGTGTGGTGGGCCGGTGTTCCCGGCACGCGCCAAGTGCTCCGCAGGATCGGCCGGCAGACCGACGTCGTCACCTATCTGGGCGAGTACTGCCGGGCCAGGATTGCCGCGGCGCTGGACCCTCAGGACCGGGCACGAATGGTCCGGCTGACGCCCGGTGTGGACGACGCGACGTTCCGGCCCGGCGCGGGCGGTGCGGCCATCCGGGAACGTCTCGGTCTCGGGGACCGGCCGGTCGTGGTGTGCGTCTCCCGAATGGTCGCCCGCAAGGGCCAGGACACGCTCGTCCGCGCGCTGCCGCTGATCCGCGAGCGGGTGCCCGGCGCGGCGCTCCTCCTGGTGGGCGACGGCCCGTACCGGCGCCGGATCGAGGCCCTGGTCGACCGCCGGGCCATGGGTCCGCATGTCGTCCTCACCGGGCGGGTCCCGTGGGCGCAGACTCCGGCGTACTACGACGCCGGCGACGTCTTCTGTATGCCGACCCGCACCCGTCGCGGCGGCCTGGAACCTGAGGCGCTCGGCATCTGCTACCTGGAGGCCGCCGCAACGGGGCTGCCCGTGGTGGCGGGCGATTCCGGTGGCGCGCCGGACGCGGTGCTGGCCGGCGAGAACGGCTTCGTCGTGGACGGCCGTGATGTCGCCGCCGTGGCCGACCGATGCGCCCGCCTGCTGCTCGACGCCGATCTGGCGCGCCGCTTCGGGGAGCGTGGCCGCGCCTGGGTGGCGGAGTCCTGGCGGTGGGACGACCTGGCGGTCAGGTTGCAGAGACTGTTGGCGGGGCAGCCGGTCGTGCCGTGACGTGGCGCTGCACGGGCTGGGGCGATCGGGCGGGCGCGGCCCAGGACACGAGCACCAGCGCGGCGACGAGCCAGTACTGGTTGTAGAAGGCCTGCTTGTTGACCAGGCTGGCCACGAGGAGGCACAGCGCACACCAGCGCAACACCATGGCGAGGTCGGCGTAACGGCGGACGCAGATCGCGGCCCACGTCACGACCGCGATGACGACGACCACCGCGAGCCAGAACGGCGGCTGCCAGCCCAGTTCGTGGATGGCGGCGACGTAGAGCGTGTCGGCGAACAGCAGGGGCTGGAAGTCCACCAGCACCGTCACCGTGTCGTGCCACAGCGCCGACGGCGAGGCGACTGCCCAGGGGAGAACGAACAGCGCGGCCAGCCCCGCCGACGCGAGGGTGCGACGCAGCCCGAATCGCGGCCACGCGGCGAGCACCGGCAACAGGATGACCAGGTGCTGCTTGCTCGCCAGTCCGAGCGCCAGGAACAGGACAGCGAGCCACGGCCGTCCGCGCTGGACGCACAACGCCCACGTAGCAAGGCAGGCCAGCAGCAACGGCTCCGTCCATCCCTGTTCCACCTGCGTCGACGTCCCCGGCAGGAGGAGCAGCAGGACCGCTGCCCCCGCGCCCGCGACCCGCTGGATCGGCGGGGCGGACCGCCCCGGAAGCGCCCGGACCACCAACGCCGTCGCGACGGTGAGGACCACGAGTGCCCAGCGCACGTCGCCCGCCAGCCACCGGCCTGGAGCCAGCAGGAGGGCTGTGAAGGGTAGGTAGGTGAAAGCGTCCTGGACGCCCGGCGAGCCGGTCCACTGCTGGGTGTAGATGTTGCGCCCGTCGCCGATGGCGTCGGCCGCCTGCTGGAGCATCACCCATACGTCGATCCGCGGAGCACGGTCCAGGCGGATGAGCGCCACCGCGGCGACGAGGTACCCGAGCACGGCCAGGCCCAGGGCGATGTCCGCGCCGCGGGCGAACGGCATCCCGCCGGGGAGCCGGGGCAATCCCGGGACCCTGCGGATCACGCGTGGCGCCAGGAGTGCCGTCGCGGCGAGTGCCCCGACCACGCTGAGGCCGTCGCGCAACAGCTCCGCGTCATCCTGGCTGAGGTACGTGTAGGCGTGTACCGAGTCCGTCAGAACCGCGGTGAGGGCCAGGGACAGCGCGATGCTGCCGGCAGTCAGGGGTGGTCGGCGGCGCCGCCGCGCGCGTGGCGCGGTCGGCTCAGCAGCTGCCTCGCGCTGCGTGCCGTAGCTGGATGCCGCGCCGTAGCTGGATGCCGCGCCGTAGCTGGATGCCGCGCCGTAGCTGGATGCCGCGCCGTAGCTGGATGCCGCGCCGTAGCTGGATGCCGCCAGCGCCAGCGCCAGGGCGAGGGCGAGAACCGCGTACGTGATGACGATCCAGAGTTCGTAGCGGACCACGCTGTAGGTGGCGACGGCCATGCCGATGGTCAGCCCCAGGGGGGCGATCGCTGCCATGAGAGAAGCCGGCCAGACCGGACGAGGCGCCTCGGCGGCCCCCCCTGCCTGCGGCGTCAGCACGTCGGAACGCGGCACCGGGACAGCTTAGGGCCTGGGCAGTAGCGGGGTGGTCGGCGGCGCGGCCGTCGGCGCGGTAGGAGGCGTGGTAGGAGGCGCGGTCGGCTCAGCAGTCCGGGAAAGGATTGCCGACGCCCTCGTTCTCGATGCACTGACTGGTGATGGTGAACGTGTCCTTGAGTACAGATCCGAATCCGAATACGACAATGACGATGACGGCTGCAACTGCCGCCACCATGAGGCCGTACTCGACGGCCGAAGCGCCGCGATCGCGGTAAAGAGCCGCTCTCAGCCGACGCATCATGTGTCGTCCTCCCTCTGCATTCGCCGTCGGGACGTGCGATTCCCCGTCATCGCTCTACGCAGCGTGACACGAACCGACCCGGCGCGGTGCGCGCGAGGCGCTAGATCAGGAGAACGGGCGACATGCGATCAACGCTTCTCACCAGCCAGGGAATCATCCGTGGCTGGGGTTGCCATTACCCGAAGTATGTGGCACTCGTTCGGTAGGAGAAGGGCATTTCGGCCATCTCGACCGCGCGCGGTTTCAGGTCTCTTTCGGATGGCTTTGTGCCAGGCACTTGGTGATCTACCTGCCGCGGGAAGCGTCGTCGCGTCAGGTCAGCAGCCGGCGGCGCCTGGGTTGTTCTGGCAGGTCTCGATGTTCGTGGATGTTGTGCTGAACGTGTCCCGCACGAGACCGCCGAGGCCAAAGACGAGACCGACGATCACAGCAGCGATAGCGGCGACCATGAGGCCGTACTCAACCGCCGAAGCGCCGCGATCGTGCCTCCGGATGGCTTTCCACCGACGCATCACGGTCCTCCTCTCTACGCTGCAGGGATTGTACGAATCCCCGCATATCGCTCAAGGCAGCCTGACATGAATGGGCCTCCCGTGAGGTGCCCGGGGAGCAGAATCAGGAGAACGGGCGACGTCCGCCCACAGCCGTTTAGCGCGTGGAATCATCCCGGCCGATGTGATCCGCGCAGGGTAGTCGAGGGCAGCCCCGCGGAAGCAGGAGGATGTACCCCTCGTCGTGCAAGACGACGTCCCAAGCTGCGGTTCCGATCGCCGCCGCTAACGCCGAGTCCTCGGATATGACGACAGCGTCGGGCGCCAGCTCGTCCAGCCGGTCCCGCCAACCAGGGTGGGCGTTGCCGATCGCCAAGATCCCGTTCAGGTAATCGACTCCCCACAGATCTGCCCTGCCGTCCACCATCACCCGCGCCTTGCCGTCGCTCAAGGCGATGAGGGAGCCGCTGGTGTTGTAGGCGTTGAACACCCGTACCGGTTCCGGCGACTCCGCGATGGTCCGGGCGATCCCTAGCGCAGGCAGCTTGCCCAGTGGGTCGAGGCGGGCGGTCTGGACGGCGGCCGTGACCACGCCAACCACGAGAGTGACGGCACATGCCGCGGCGAGCAGGGCGGCTTCCCGTCGTGTCGGCGCGGTTTTCGGACGCTCGGCGAACCATGCCCGGTCAATCCGGGCGGCGGCCACCGGGACGATCAGCAGCAGCGCGGGCACGACGTTCCGGTAGGCGAGGGTGGCGAATCCGGCCCACCCCATGACCCACAGGACCTCGGCGCGGGGGACCGCGTCCGGTCGGCGCGCCCAGGCGACGACGGTAACGACGAGCACGGCGGCGGCCGCCACGGTGTAGGGATCACCCAAGGTCGTGCGCTGCCATTCGGCGATGAAGGTGCCCGCGTCGCGCAGACGCAGCGGCAGGAGGAACGAGGCCGGCCCAAGCGGGTTGAGCACCCCAGCGAGGCTGGCGAGGAGGCAGGCGGCCGCCGAACGGGCCGCGGGACGGCGACCATCCAACAGGTGCCCGATCGCGATGAGCGCGAATGCCGCCGGAGCAAGCACCCACAGCCCATGGACCTGAGCCCAGACGACGGCGAGCAGGGCCACCACGGGCAGCGGGGGGCGCCGGCCGTCCGTGAGCAGGCGCACGGCGGCGAGGGCCAGCACGCCCACGAGGACGAGAGACACCGTCTGCGGACGAGGTGCCGCGACGTTCGCCATCGAGACGCAGACGGCACTGAACGGCAGCGCCGCGGCGAGCGGGTGACGGCCACGGAGTCCCGCGGCGGTCAGGGCCAGCGTGGCCGCGACGAGAACCAGCTTCGCCGCGACGAGACCGCGCCATCCGACGGCGTCGACGATGTCCGCCATCCCCACCTCGGACAACCATTGCGACGTCGTCCAGGAATGCGGCGGAGTGACCGCGAGCCAGTCACGGCCGAGATTGTGCAGGGCGTGACGAGACAAGATCTCCCGCCCGAGCATGACGTGCCAGGTGGCGTCAATGTCCTCGACGGGGCGCGAGGTGGCCGCCAGCGAGGTGGCGGCCACCACCGCCGTTGCGACGTGCACGGGACTGACCGCCCGCGTAGCCGGGGACGCCCGGGCGGCAACGACCCGGTCGGTGATGGTGCTATCGGACACGGGAAGCCCCCCGGGGCCCCGCGAGGGGTCAGCCGCCGGGGGGTGCCCCTCGTTGATCAGCAGGTAACCCCCGCCGTCTGGCAGTTCGAGATGGCCGACGAGGTCGTGCTGAAGGTCTTCTTCACCAGGCCACCGAGCCCGAAGACGAGGCCGACGATGACGGCAGCGATGGCAGCCACCATGAGGCCGTACTCCACCGCGGAAGCACCGCGGTCGGAAGCGCTGCGCATCACCTTGCGGATGTAGCTGAGCATGCGGATCCCTTCCTGGGGGCGCTCGGGGAGCTTCTCCCCGAGGACGCTGCCCAGCGTGCCAGCTAGATCGCTCTGTGTGGCCATGATCCCGGCCAGATCGACCAAAGACCCGAACGATGCCGGTCCCCCAAACGGGGGACGAGATCGCTTCTCGGCAACGGCGAGTGTGAAGTTGGTGTACATGCGGTCAGACCTGGCCGCTCTTGTCATTGCTCACCAGACCGAGACGGACGGCCGCCATCACAGCCTGTGCGCGGTTGCCGGCGCCGAGCTTCTCGTAGATGTTCGCGACGTGGGTCTTCGCGGTGGACTCGCTGATGTAGAGCCGGCGGGCGATCTGGGCGATCGCCAGTCCGTCCACCAGCAGGTCCAGGACCTCACGCTCGCGGGGGGAGAGCTTCGGGCCGGCCGGGGCGCTCATCCGCCGCTGCATGGCCCCGGCGAGGTCCCTGGCGGTGAATGCACGGGGGTTCGCGGCCGCGTGTCGAGCGGCCGCCACGACCTCCTCGGCCGGGGCGTCCTTGCCGACGAATCCCGACGCACCGGCGTCCAGAGCGGCGAAGACCTGGTCGTCCCCGGCGTACATGGTGAGGACCACGATCCCCATCGTGGGGTTGCCGGCGCGCACCTGCGTGGTCAGCGAGATGCCGTCGCCGTCGGGCAGCCGCACATCGGTCACCAGGACGTCAGGGCGCAGCTTGTCCAGTGCATCCAGCGCTTCGGCGACCGATCCGGCCTCACCGACGACCTCGATGTCACCGGCGCGGTCGAAGGCTCGGCGCAACCCCTCGCGGATCAGTTGGTGGTCGTCGACGAGGACGACGCGCAGGGTCGACGTGGCGGCGGTCACTAGGTCACCTCCTGGTCGGCCCGCGATGTGACGGGCGCGGCGGTGGTCGTTGCGGGGAGCGTGAGGCCCCGTGGATCGGTCAGGGCCTCGCGTGTCACGACCGGGCGGGGGGAAGGTAGCGCCTCGTGCGGCGTCGGCGAACCCAGTGCGAGCTCAACCATGGTCCCGCCGCCCTGGGGTGCCGGGCCGACGGTCAGCGTTGCGCCGATCCGTTCGGCGCGCTCGCGCATGCCGGTGATGCCGAAGCTGTCCGCCCGACCGGGCCGCAGACCGCGCCCGTCGTCCACGACCGTGACATGCGCGTTCGGCGGCTCGACGGTGACCGTGAGCCAGAGGTTCTTCGCCCGCGCGTGCTTGCGGACGTTGGTGATCGCTTCCTGGACGATGCGCAGCAGCTCCACCTCGACGGCGTGCGGCAGCCGCCGCGGTGACTCGTCGATCGAGTAGTGCACGACCAGGCCGGATTGGCCACCCACCCGCTGGGCGTATTCGCTCACCGCCGTGCCGAGCGGGATCGAGTCGTCGACGCCCGTCCGCAGGTCGAAGATGGACAGCCGCAGATCGGCCACCATGGCTTGCATCTGCTCGCGCACCTTGATCACCTGGCCCGCCGTCGCGGCATCGGAGTCGCGGCGGATGTCGTCCAGGGCGTAGCCGACCGACGCCAGGTCCTGCGCGATGCCGTCGTGGATTTCGCGGGCCAGTCGCATCCGCTCGTCCACGGTGGCCAGGCGGCGCACGTCGTCGAACAGCATGGCGGAGGCGAGTCGCGGACCGGACTGGGAGACCACGGCCTGGCAGCGGTCCAGCGCCGGTGGGTCAACCGGCTCATCGGTGGTGATGACGACGAGCGCCACAACGCGGTCGCCCATCAGCACGGGGACGGCAGCCACGCATGCGTCGCCGTGCCGCCGCCGGATGGGGCTGGCACTTACCCATGCGTCGTGAACGGCTTGCTCGGCCGCGGCCTCCGGCTCTTTGCCGATCAACGCCACGAAGCGGCCACCGGGTGACCGAGCCAGCACCACGGTGTCCCCGTGCGGGACGATGGCCCGGATGTCGTCGGCCAGTGCGGAGGCCAGGGTGCGTGGATCCAGGCCGAGACTCAGTTGCCGGGCCACGACGTGCAACTCCGACAGCAGCCGGTGTGCGTCGGCATAGGCCGGCTCGGAGTCCGGTGCCGTCTCATCGCGCAAACGGCGCATCCAGGCGCCCAGTAGCCCGACCGCCACGAAGATGATCACCCAGGATGCCGCGGTCGTGGCGTCGAGGTTCGGCATGTCCCGCGAGGCGGCCGTCTGCGATGCCGCGACGAGCACCGCCGACGTGATCACCGCGCAGGACAGCCCGGTGAGGGGGCCCGCCATGAAGCCGCCGGTCGCCACCGGGATCAGCAGGTAAAGGAGGAACAGCACCCCATTGCTCCCGAGCGCCCCCACCACCAGGGCGGCGGTGAACGATTCGGCCACCGGTGGGATGAACGCCGGGACGGCGGAGGGCAGGGGCAGGGAAGCCAGCGCGGCGACGCAGAGCAGGAGCATCGCCGGCAGAACGGCCAGCGATGGGCCGACGCCGAGGAGAACGGCCATCAGGGAGCACAGCAGGAGAACGCCGCTACGGGCGACGAGGGGGATGTACGCGGGCTCCAGTCGCAGACGGGACACGGCGGGCACGGTGACAATCTGCCATACCAGTGATACTCCTGGCTGGTTCTCCGCCCGATCGGTCACCGACGTCCGAAAGATCCCATCGCAAGTGCACGGGGGGAGCGCGGCCGATCCGGGGACGCGGGGGGCGGCTTCTGGTGCAATATCGCCGTGACCGAGGACATGCTGTCGATTGGCGAGGCGATCGCGGCCGCCGACGACGCGCTGGCTGCCGGACAGCGGGCGGCCCCGCACGTCATTCCTACCGGGTTCCCGCTCCTGGACACCTACCTCGGTGGCGGCCTCCGCGGTGGCGAGCTCATCCTTCTCGGCGGCCCGCAGGGGCTAGGGAAGACGGCGTTCGCTCTTCAGGTCGCCCGCTACGCGGCAAGCATCGATCTGTCCAGCGTCCTGTTCTCCTACGAGCACGACGCGACGACGCTGCTGGAACGGTTCATCACCGTCGAAGCCGGCGACCTGTTCGGCGTCGATGCACTGCCGCTACGCCGCGTCCGGGACGCCCTGGAGGGCAGTGGCCAAGGGGGAAGTCCGGGGCAGGGGACGCTGGAGGATCGGCTGTCGCTGGCGCCGGGCGGGCCGGACGCGGTGAGTGCGCTGCGCAGTTACGGCGATCGCTTGATCGTCCACCGTTCCTTGGGCACTCGGACCGGTCTGGGCGAGTTGTGTGACGTCGTGGCCGCAGCGATGGAGCGCACCGACCTGCGGCCCGTCGTCGTCGTGGACTACCTGCAGAAGGTCTACGCGCCACGCCCGGCGGACCGGCTGGCACCGGAGGACGACCGGATCGCTGAGGTCGTGGCGGGCCTGAAGGAGATGGCCCTGGAGTTCCAGGTGCCCGTCCTGGCAGTGGTGGCGGCCAACATCGAGGGCGTCCCGGCCGGTCGCCGGCTGCGGGTGAACCACCTGCAGGGGGCCTCGGCGCTGGCGTACGAGGCCGACGTCGTCCTCATCATGAACGAGAAAGTGGATGTCGTGGCGAGGCACCACTTGATCTACGACACCCGGTCGATCGAACGGTTCCGCGACTACGTGGTGATCAGCATCGAGAAGAACCGGGCCGGTCTCGCCCGAATCGACCTCCAGATGCGCAAGCGCCTGGAGCAGAGCCGGTTCGACCGCGACGTCGAACCGGTCACCGAGGAATTGGTGGACGAGCGCGTGTTCACCGAGTGAGCCACCCTCATCGACTCGGGACCTCTATCCGCGAGACCTCCTACTCGACGATCGGACGGCGCAGCGGAGCCTCCGCGTCTGCCTCGCGCAACGGCCCGAGCAGCCTGGCGAGCCGGCGCGTCTCGACGGCCTGGGCGAGCAGCCCGGCGGCCTCTCGGACGGGCGCGACGACCGCGGTGAGGTCTTCGTCGGTGAACGGCCCGGCCTCCTGCCCGCGCGCGAGAACGACGGCGGCCCGCACATCGGGTACCGGGACGGCAAGTAGATGCCGCCATGCGGCCAGCGGTGCTCCGGCCAGTTGCTGGCGGATGATGTCGGTGTCCTCGATGAGGACGGCGCGACCGGTCGCTGCGATCTCGGCGATGAGCCAGTGCGAGTCGTCGAGCACCAGCCGGCGCTCCAGCGGACGGAGCCCGACACCGCCACTCACTCGCCACACCGGTCCGTCCGGGACCAGGACGGCGGCCGCGTCGGCGTCCGCGCGCTCCACGACGTCGTCAGCCAGCACCTGTGCGGTGTCCGCGACGCCGTACAACTCCGAGGCACGGTCGAGGACCATTCGCACCAGGTCGGCAGTGCGCATGATCGAGCCGGCCGTTGCCGCTTTGGACTCCCGGGCGACGCGCTCCTCCAGGGACGACGCCAGGGCGTTGGGCTCCTCCGGAGGCGCGATGAGAAATGGGTCGGTGTCGGGATCCCGGTGCTGGCCAGGCGCCAGGAACGGGTTTCCGGTGTCCGGCCCTTCCTCCGCGCCCTCCCGACCCCGCGCCGTCGGCTCCCCCTGACCACGGCCAAGACGGCCGCCGAGCAACGGAAGTCGCCGTCCCGAACCGGATGTCGGACGGCGCGGGCCGGGTGTGCCGGGGGCGTGCCGGGGGCCCTGCCGTGCTTGCGTCGGGTGCGGCGGCGTCCCCACCGGCTCCACCCGGGCCGGGTACGGCGCCGGCTTGAGCGGCTGAGGCGGCGCGAGGTTCACGGGTTGCGGCTGGACGGGGGTGGGAGGCAGCCGAATAGGCCGGGTGACGGGCTGCACCCGCGTCGGCTCGGCGGGCTGATCGGGTTGGGCGCGCTCGCTCGCTCCGGCGACGATCGGTCGCAGCCCGGGCGCAGGGCCATCGCTCGGCCTCTCCGCGGTGGGCCTCTTCGCCGCCGGCGGCTCCGGGGGTGTGCCGTCCGGCGCTGGGCCCTCCTGGCTCGTGCTCTCCGGGGCCGGGCCCTCCTGGGTCGGGCTCTCCGGCGCCGGGTTCTCCGGGGTCGGGCTCTCCGGCGCCGGGCTCTCCGGCGCCGGGCCGTCCGGCGTCGGGCCGTCCGCGCCCGAGTCCTCTTCGTGCGTGACCGGTGGAGCCGATTCGGCAGCAGGACCGCTGGCGCCCGTGCGCAGGGATGCGGTGCGTCCTGGGGTCGCCGTGGACGGCGGTGCCGGCAACGGCAAGCCGCCGCGCGGGGTGAGCGGACCCCGCCCGGCCGGTGGACGTGCCGGACGAACACCCGCCGGCGCCCCGCCGGGCAGCACAGGGCGGCGAGAGATGCCGCCGGGCGGCGTCTGCGGGGCGGCGTTGGGCCCCGTGGCCGTGACCGACCCCGTGACCGGCGCCGATGTCGGCGGGGTCCGTGAAGGTGGCAGGGTCTCTGCGGTCGGGGTGGGAGATGCCGTCCAGGCACCTGGCGGTGGTGCCGCCTGCGGTGGTGGGGTGGGCGGGCGTCCGGGTGCAGGAACGTCCTCGACGAGATCACCGGTGAGTCGGCCGATGCCGCTCAGTAGCGCGGCGCGCGTGATGGGCAGGGGCACCACCTCGACGCCGTCCAGCGCCATCTCGGCGACGCCGCTCCACTCCGGCTGGTATCCCGAGACGAGCAGCATCGGGATGGATGAGCCTTGGTCCCGCAGTCGCTGGACCGTCTCCAGCGCCAGCGCAGGCTCGCCGACGTCGAGCACGACGACATCGATGTCGTCACCCGGAGCAAGACGGTGAACGTTGTCCGCCGGGTGTTCGACGACCTCGTGAGCGTCCGCAAGCCGTAGGGCGAGCGCCATCGAGCGCGAAGCGATGAGCAGCCGCGCCATCTACAGCCCCCGAAACTGTTCGATGATCCGGATCGCCGCCGGCCCAAGGACGACGACGAAGAGCGCGGGCATGATACAGAAGATGAGCGGGAACAAGATCTTTACGGGGACCTTCTGGGCTTTTTCCTCGGCCCGCTGGCTGCGCTTGACCCGCATCTCCTTCGACTGAACCCGCAGCACGTTCGCGATCGGGATCCCGAAGGAGTCGGCTTGGACCATCGCCCCGACGAACGAGCGGAGCTCCTCGATGTCGGTGCGGTCGCTGAGTGCGCGCAGCGCGGCGATCCTTCCGGTGCCGATCTGCATCTCCTGCAGCACACGAAACAGCTCCATCGCCAACGGCCCGCGCGTGTTGTGAGCGACCTGAGCGAGCGCGGCGTCGAAAGCCAGGCCGGCTTCTACGGAGATCGTGAGCAGGTCGAGCGCGTCCGGCAGTTCGTTGCGCATCCTCTCGGTGCGGTTGTAGCCGACTTGATAGATCCACATCGTCGGTCCGAACCAGCCGAGGAGCGTCAGGGCCAGAAGGGTGATCAGGATTCCCCGCAACCCGGCCCCGAGCAGCGGCGGGACGACGACGCCGAGGAAGAACCCGAGCAGAGCGCCGAGGGCCTTCGTCCCGAGGATGCGATCGACGTCCCAGCCGGGTGGGTTGCCGGCGAGGTCCAGCCGGCGGCGAATCCGATCCAGCCGCTCGTCGGGCGTCACCCACCGTCCGGCCTGAACGAAGCGGCTCGTCAGTGGGCCGATGACACGCTCGCCGAAGGGGCGCTCAAGTTCCTGCTCACGTAGGGCGCGCGGCGTGACCCGGAAGTTCTCGAGCGCGGCCAGCGATCGGGACACGGCCCGCTTCTTGCCGCCGACGAGGGTCAGCGTGACAGTGGCCAGCAGCAGGCTGAAGAACAGGGCACCGAGTCCCATGGTCAGCACTGCATCGGTGGTCACGTCACACCTCCACCCGCACGACTCGGCTCATCCAGAATGCGCCGATCGCGAGCAGGCTGCCGCCGATGATGAGTAGCAAGATCCCCATCGAGGTGGTGAAGAGCGGTTGGAGATAGTCGGGTCGGGTCAACAACAGGTACACGGTGAACACGACGGGCAGCAGCCCAAGGATCAATCCGGACAGGCGGCCCTCGGCCGACAGCGCGCTGACCTGGCGCCGTAACCGCTCTCGCTCGCGCAGCGTGTCCGACACCGTGCTGAGTAGCTCCGCCAGGTTGCCGCCCACGCTGCGCTGGATGCGGATGGCCATCACCACCCAGCCGAAGTCCTGGCTATGGGTCCGTAAGGCAATGCCCTCCAGAGCGTCCTCGGGCGGCAGGCCAAGCCGGGCCTCGATGAGCGCCCTGTTGAACTCCGTACTGATGGGCGGGGTGGACTCCCGGACCACCGAGTCCATGGCCTGGGGGAGGGAGTAGCCGGCCTGCAGACTGCCCGCGAGCAGTTGCAGGGTGTCCGGAAGCTGCCGGAGGAACGCCGTCTGCCGTCGGCTCTGTCGCACCAGGAGGAACAGCCACGGCCCGACGAGGCCGAGGATGAGGCCGAGGAGCACAGCGACGATCTTCCCGCCGCTGAGCAGCAGGAAGATCAGCGCCGAGCCGACGGCGACACCGAGGTGCAGGAGCATCCACTCGACGGTCCGGATCGGCAGCCCGGCCGACTCCAGCCGGCTGTCCAGGACGCCCTCGAGGTTGCCGCTGCGGGCCACCCGGCCCATCAGGTCGACGGCGGTCCGAGCCAGGAGGTTGTCGCCGAGCCGGGTCCGCTGCTCCCGGACGACGACCTGCTGTGGCTGCCGGCCGCCGACGGAGTAGATGGAGAGCCGGCGCAGCACCTCGCTGTCCTCGTCCGGGTTGCGCACCAGCGTGCCGCTGGCGGTGGCGACCAGCACGGTGAGCGCGATGAACAGGGCGGCTATGGCGGCGATGACCACCGGAGTGGTGACGGCGGTCAGTCGGGGGTCGGGCGGGACGACCTTGGGCAGCGCCTGCGAGCTTTGCGTCGGCGCCGCCGCCTTGTCCAGCATGACGGCGCGCTCCACGCTGATCTGCAGACCGCTCTTGGTGGCGGTCACGATGAGGGACACGTTGTCCTGTCCAGCCAGGTCAGCGGGCACAGCGGCGTCGAGGACGGCGACCCTCTCGAAGGTTTCGACCTGCTTCTCGAATTCCGGCGTCAGCTGTGCCGCCTGGCTTGTCGGGATGACGTTGGACTTGCCGCCCGACAATTCCTCGATCGTCGGCCGCTCGCTCTGGTCGCCCAGGAAGACGGTCGTGAGGTTGATCGGATTGGGCTTTTGCTCCAGCGCCCTCTTCGCCGACGCCCGCGTGGTCGTGCTCCCCCGGTCCTCCCCGTCCGACAGCAGCAGGATCCGGCGGATTCCGGGCAGGGGGCGGAGCAGGTCCGCCGTAGCGGCCACCGCGTCGTACAGGCGTGTTTGCCCCTCCGTCGTGAGGCCGTCGATCGTCTCCGCGAGCTGCTGCGGAGGCGTCGTTGGCTGGTAGGTCTGGATCTTCTTGCCGAAGGTCACCAGGCCGACATGGACGCCCTTTGCGGTCGCCTTGTCGAGGTACGCCTTCGCCGCGATCTTGGCCTGCGGAAGGCGTTCCTCGCGGTTCATGCTGGTTGAGACATCCAACATGAGCATGGCGTACTTCGGCTGCGCCGCGGCCACCTCCGCGCCCCGCTGCGTGACCTCGAGCTGGCGCGGAGTCGCATTCGGCGGCGCTGCGGTGACAGCGAACTGCGCGCCGCTGAGGTCGAACGGCCGCCCGTCCTGTTTAGCCGAGAAGGTGATCTGCAGATGCCCCGCCGACTGGTTGAGCTCGATGGAACCAGTCGGCGCAGAGGCGGCCGAGGCCGAGGTCGCGCCCGCGAAGACGGCGATAGTGCTGAGGCCGACAGCAAACGCCGCCCGCCACGCAGCGATCACCGCACGAGCCTCTCGAAGGCGAACGTGCGCGGGTCGAGGATGACGCCGTGCTCCTGCAGCTTGTCGAGGAATCGGGGCCGGATGCCGGTGGAGCGCAGCGCGCCGAGCGAGCGGCCATGCTCGTCCAGGCCGGCGGAGTGGTCGTAGGCGAAGATGTCCTGGAGGGTGATGATGTCGCCCTCCATCCCGACCACTTCGGTGACGTGCGTAACGCGCCGGGAGCCGTCCTTGAAGCGGGTCTGGTGCACGATCAGGTCCAGCGCGCTGGCCACCTGCTCGCGGATGGCCCGCACGGGCAGGTCGACCCCCGCCATCAGCACCATGGTCTCCACCCGGGACAGCACGTCCCGTGGGCTGTTGGCGTGCACGGTGCAGATCGAGCCGTCGTGGCCGGTGTTCATGGCCTGCAGCATGTCCAGCGCCGCGGCGTCGCGGATCTCACCCACGACGATGCGGTCGGGGCGCATGCGCAGCGCGTTGCGGACCAGATCGCGGATGCGGACCTCGCCACGGCCCTCGATGTTCGGCGGGCGGGACTCCAGCCGCAGTACATGCTCCTGGTGCAATTGCAGCTCGGCGGCGTCCTCGACCGTGATGACCCGCTCGTCGCCGGGGATGTAGCTGGACAGCACGTTGAGCGTGGTCGTCTTACCGGCGCCGGTGCCGCCGCTGACCAGGACATTGAGCCGGCCCTGGACGCAGGCGGCAAGGAAGTCGGCCACCGAGCGGGTGAGCGTGCCGAACGAGATGAGGTCGTCCACCTCGAAGGGATCCGCCGCGAACTTCCGGATGGTCAGCAGCGAGCCGTCCACTGCCAGCGGCGGGATGATGGCGTTGATCCGGCTGCCGTCCGGCAGCCGGGCATCGACCATCGGGCTCGCCTCGTCGACCCGGCGGCCGACCCGTCCCACGATCTTGTCGATGGTCCGCCGCAGGTGCGCCTCGTCGGCGAACCGGCCGTCCTCGGGGTGGATCTTGCCCATCCGCTCGACATAGATCTGGTCCGCGCCGTTCACCATGATCTCGGTGATGTCGGGATCCCGCAGGTACGGCTCGATCGGCCCGTAGCCGAGGATGTCGTCCGCGATCTCCTGCGCGATCCGGGCGCGGTCGGCGGCGGTGAGCGGCATGTCGCCGGCCGACAGCACTTCCTGGAGTGTCTGCCGAACCCGCTGCTCCAGATCGGTCTGGGTCAGCCGAGAGTCGTAGAGCTTGGGACCGAGCGTGTCCAGCAGAGACTGGTGCACCTGGCGCTTGAGCTCGGCGAACGGGTCCGCCGCGACCTGTCTGCGCCGGGAGTGCGCGACGGAGATCGTCCCCCCGCGGGAGACGACCAGCCGAGACTGCTCCTCGGCCACCCGGCCCTGCCGGGCCTGCGCAAGACGATCCGCGAGACTCATGCCCTGGTTCTCCGCTTCCTGATCAGACTTCGTCGCTCGTTACGCAGCTCCGCGGGCGGTGATCGGTCAGCCTGCGGGGGCGTGGTGGGCGCTATCTGGCGCTCGGCGAAGGTTCGGATCGCCAGACTGACCGGATGCTTCGGCTCGTCCAGATAGATCGGAACACCGCGGTTGATCGCGGCGGGAACGTCGCGTGAGCTGGGGATTTGCGCGGCGATCGGCGTGCGTAGCGTCTTCTCGACCTCGGCGACGGTCAGACCCACCTTCGAGTCGGCCCGGTTGATCACCACCCGCCAGCGGTCGCGCGGGAAGTTCAGCTCGGCCAGGGTCTCCAACGTGAGCTTGAGGTTCTTCAGCGCGGGGACGTCCAGCGTGGCGATCGGCACGATCAGGTCGGATAGGTCGAAGGCGGCCAACACCTGATCGGTGAACGCCGGCGGGGTGTCGACCACGACGTAGTCGAACTCTTCCCGCAGGATCTCCAAGATCCGCGATATCAGGGACGCGGGGATCGACTCGCCCGAACCGGGCTCCACCGGCGCCACCAGTGCGCTCAGCCCGGTGGAGTGCGGGGTCAACATCGCCGCCACGGCGGCGGAGTCGAGGGAGGCCGCGATCGGGACCGCGTCCCGGATCGTGTGGGCCGGGAACAGCTGCAGGGCGATCGCGACATCGCCGAACGAGAGGTCAAGATCCACCAGGCAGACCTGGCGCCGCCCCCGCTCGGCCAGCGCCACCGACAGGTTGGTGGCCAGCGTGGTCTTGCCGCACCCGCCCTTGGCCGAGAAGACAGTGATGATCCGGCCGCGTCCCTTGGGGGTGGGTGACTGCGGTGCGGGCACTTGGTCGCGCATGGCGGCGGCGACGCGTGCGCTGTTCTCCACGGCCCTCAGCAGGCCCGCAACGTCGTCTGTCTCGACGACTGCCCGGACGCCGGCATTGAGGGCCGCCTGCAACACCTTCGTGTCGACGGTGTCGCGCACCAGGATCACACCCAGGCTCGGCCGGTGGACCCGCATGTAGTCCGCGATGGCGAACGCCTCCCGGACGCCCACGCGAGGTCCCAGCACGATGGTGTCCTCGTGGAACGCCACCGAGATGTGCTCGCGCAGGGCGCCGAGATCCGTGAAGATCACGCCCGCGCCACCCGCGGCGTCGCGTAGGCGCTCGGCGGTCTTCGCCTCGGGGTCACAGAAGATCGGCATCGTCGTCACGAGCTCTTGAGCAGATCGGCAACGGAGAGGATCTTGCCCGGTGGGACGGTGGTCTTCTCGCCGAGGATCGCGAAGTACAGTTCACCGGCTTGATTGGCGAGGATCACTTTCGGCGCATCCGTTGGCTGCAGATCGAGCAGGACGTTCGTCGTCGGCACCTGCTGCGTTCGTCCGGTACCGCCTTGTTGGCCGTTCTGGCTGTTCGACGAATCACCGAGCGAGGTGCTGCCGATGCCGACGACCTTGACCTCCGGGAGCAGCACGGTGATTCTCTGGTCGCCGCCTTGGGGAGTCAGTGTGGCGTAGATCGCCACACGAGTGTTGAGGGCGAGTGAGCCCGCGGCTCGGGCCGGATCCGAGAGTTGCACCGCAACGCCCACATGTCCGCTGGCGATGCCGCTCGTGTTCGTGACGTCAGTGGCCTTGCCGAACATCTCAGTGGAGATCTGCTGGTTCGCGACGATCTTCGCCACCGCCACCTTGCCAGCCGTCTGGCCAATGTTCGTGATCGCCCCCTCCACTCGATACTTCCTCGGTATCGAGATGGAGGAGAACAGTCCGTTGTTGCCGGGCGTTCCCGGGTCGATGGTCTGGGCAGCGACGAAGACCTCGACGAGTTCCTGGTTTTCGGTGGCCCGGGCGTCGGCACCGCGAACGTAGAGGCCCACCAGCGCCGTGCCGATCGCTGCGACGAGGATGGAGGTAATCAGCAGGAGGGTCCGTCGTCCCATCGTCGTCCCATCGTGAGCCGGGGGTCGGAGCGCTGAGCCGCGACCGGGCGGCTCGTGCCGGGGCGGACCTGCCGACCCGACGCTACCTGCTCCGGAGGCGGCGAGTGGAGGGCTACGGGCATCTTGGGAATGCCCTTCGTCCGGCCGGTACGCATTGTGACGTACACATCGCGCATTGGTGAAATGCCGTTACGCCGAACTAACGATGGCGTGTATCGGTCGGTTACGGGATATCTCTGTCCGTGATCGCGACCGCGTGTGCCCAGATGCGCCCGCCGGTGCTATCTTGCCGGATCGCTCGGGTCCTGGACCAGCAGTGCTTCCTTCGGGTAGTCGGCCCCGAGCCAGCTGCCCACCTGCGGTGAGCCGGCCACGACATCCGGGAAATAGCCGGGGTCGATCACGTGGAAGCGCAGCCCGGCCAGCGTGCCGCTGCTTCCCGCCCAGACCAGTCCCGCCGTGCCGTCGTCGATCCAGGCGTACGTGAAGCTGGTGATCGGGTAGGCGATGCCACCGATCACCGCCGTGGGCTGGATCACGGGCAGCATCGCCAGCCGGGGACACTTGAAGGCGGCCGAGGTGATCCAGCCGGACACCGGCGTCGCCCCGCTCTCGACGGCGGTCTTCAGATCGCCAGGTGTACCGGTGCCCGGGACGCCCGGCACGCTCGGGTCCAGCAGCGGGCTGCTGGACCCGGTGAGCAGCTTGGTGTTGTCGATCCCGGAGTGGCCGTGGTCGCTGAACGTCGGACTCCCGCAGGTCTGCAACAGCCGGCCGGGGTCGGACCCGGTGTCGAGCATTCCCGATGTCAGGGCGGCGGCGAACCCACTCGTCTGTGAGGACACGCAGTTGACGTCGAAGCTGAACGGGCTCGTCGATGAGAGGAAGGTGGTGAGCGGGTCGAGGAAGGTGCAGGGCTCGTCCAGCGGTGACAGTAATCGCGGGACGCCGAGGTCCGGCCACTCCAGCCAGGAATGCAGATACGGCTGCAGGCCCTTCTTCACGTTCTGCACGGCCATCCCGCTGCCAGTGACGTCCGTGCGGGCGACATCCAACATGCCGCGCTCGGCTGCGACTTCTGGACAGTCTCCGCCGGGGCCGCCGAGCGGGTCGAAGGTGAAGAGCGCCTTCTGGCTCACCCAATGGCGGCCACCCTCGTCCACCTCGTACCAGACGTCCACGACGCCGGGGCCGTGCGCCGGGGCGTCGACGGTGATCGTGTAGTTGTTCCCGTTACCGCTGACTGAGACGACGGTCGCCACATCCGAGGTCGTCCCGAAATACACCTGCAGGTTGCTGCCCGTGGGAACGCCCTGCCCGCGACGAGTCGAGACGCTCAGATCCACCTGGCGGTTGGTGGCGTCCCACTGCATCCGGGCCGGCGTGATCCGGGTGATGGTGGGCGGCACCAAGCGCCAGCCGATGGGCGACGGCCCCGGGTAACCCGTTCCCGGCCCCGGTCCGGCGATCGCCGTCCGGTCGATCACGCAGAACTGGTATCCGGTGCTCGACTGCAGGTCCGACTGCAGCACGGCGAACGGCAGCACTCCCATGCCCAGCGGTGTGCCGATCCGCGCCGTCGCCGCCTTGGCGATGTTCACCGAGTTGCTGCCGAAGATCGATCCCAACCCGAAGGCCACCTCGGCCGGCGGGAGGGCCACGCGGATGCCGGTGGCCGCGCCGCTGGCCACCTGCTGTGTGCTCGGGAACTCCCCGGTCGTCCGGTCCGGGTCCCCGGTGTAGAAGGTGATCTCGCCGTTGGTGGCGTCGCCGTCGGTGGCCCAGGCTTGCGAGCCCGTGCAGACGCTGCTGTCCCAGCCGCCCGCCTTGTTGCCGGTCTGGCACATCGAATCCAGCGCGGCGCCGAGCGCGCCGTTGGTTGTCGTGCCGATGGCCGGCAGCTCACGCGCCCCGGCCAGCGCCGCCGCGTCCGCCGTGTGCCGCAGGATGGCCTCGTTCGCGTACGCGCTGCCCAGGTCGACGGCGAGGGCGGCGAAACCGAGGAGGAATGTCGAGACGGACAGGGCGACGATGATGGCGACCGCTCCGGCCTCGTCGCGCATCGCGCGCACGCCGAAGGGGCGCGGGCGCCTGCGCCGTGTGCGGGTCGCGGCAGTCACTGCGTCCACACGCTGTCTGCGGTGCAGGTGGCAGTGGGGATCAGGTCCTCGATCCGGGCGACCGACGAGACGGTGATCGTGTCGGGGAACGGGACGAACGGCACGTTGAGGTCCATCGGCTGGACCTGCAGGGTGACCTTCACGGTCCCGTTGCGGGTGGGGCCGGAACCGCTCCAATCCAGCGTGACCTGCTGAACGGCGCTCGCGGGCAGGCCGTTGTCCGCACCCAGATCGGCGATCGTCTGGCCGAACCCGGTGCCGCTGCTGGGACAGGACTGGACGCCGACGGCGGCCAGCCGTGCGGCGTCGCGAACGGTGGCGTAGGCCTCCTGGACCTGCAGGAGACCGTAGCCGTACTGGATGATCCCGAACAGCAGCATGAAGAGCAGTGGGCAGACGAGCGCGAACTCCACCGCGGATGCTCCCGCGTCGGACGGGAGCTCGGACGAAACCCGTCGTCGTCCTCGCACCGTGCCTCCTTGAGGCTTTCGTCCGGGCAGTTGCTGAGGCGTTCCTGGACCCCGTTGGCGGCGCACGACCCGCGTCGCCGCCGGGCCTCGCCCGGCCAGGCCATAGTCTGCACCACCTCGTGGGGTGCCGTCGGCATTCCGGCCGAGATGCCCGCAGTTAACGGGCTACGTGCCCGAGACAGTGGTCACGACGTGCCCGCGCACCTCGGCGTCCTCCCAACGCCGTACCGCAATCACCGCACGCCGCACGCCGATGATGCCGATCGCCACGGCCGCCGCCACGGCGGCCTCGGTCAGTTGAAGCCGCGCGAGGACCGAGAAGACGAGCCCGGTGGCCGTCGTCGCGACGGCGAGGCGTGCCGAGTAGCCCGCCATGGCGGCAGGCGGCGCCGGCTGGTCGCGGGCCTCGCGCAGGCTGGCGGCGTACGGTCGCGTGACAGACCAGACCGCGCACCGTCCGACCACCTGGGCGCTGCAGGCGACCGTTGCCCCCAGCACCGCGATCACCTCCGCGGTCATCGGCGCGGATGTCGCCCGGGCGCCGGCCACGAGTGCGGCCGGCCCCGCGCCGGCCACGCAGACCTCGGCCACCACCAACAGCCGGGCGGTCAGCCACGTTCGCGGTGAGCCCGGCAGGGTCTCGCGCCACACCGCCCCGGATCCGTCCAGGCTCAGCGCGTTGACGCCGAAGAGCAGCCCTGCGCCGGCTGCCACCAGCCCCGGCAGGATGGCGATCAGATACCAGTCCAGTCGCAAGGCGAGCGCGGTGAGCACCGGGACGGCCGCCAGCGCGATCAACCCGCGGCGCAGCGGCGCGGAACGCCACACACCGGCGCGGTCGATGCGCAGCGCGGCGGCAAGGTCGCTGCGCGCATCCGCTCGGGGTGGGTAGTCACGCGCCTCCACCCGGGCCTGGCTGCGGGCCGGCCGGCGTCGCACTACCGCCGCGAGCCTGACCCCGCAGAACATCGCGGCCATGGCCGCCGCGCCCAGCTCCAGGAGCGCGAAACCCCAACCGCGGTAGCTGCCCTGCGATCCGGACACCGCGGCGGTCACGAAATGCACCGTCGGTGAGCGATCCAGGAGCTCACCTACCCGGCCCACCGCTGAGAGCGTCCCCGCGGCGACGATGGCGGCGAGGACACCTGCGCGCAGCGTCCAGGTACCCCACGTCGTGCTGCGCGACAGCTCGACCACCCAGCCCAGGGTCTGGGCCACGATCGTGACCGCGACGATCCATGCCACCGTCACCAGCTGCGCCGCCGCGGGGACCGGCGCGTCCCGCAGACCCCACGACGTGAGCGTCAGCAGCCCCAGAGCCTGGATCAGCCACGCGATGTTCAGCGGGGCCAGCAGCAGCGCGCCGAGGTGGTCGGCCGCGGGACTGAACGGGAGGCTCACCGCCTGGGCCCGGGGCAGTAGTTCCCGGCCACCTGCCGTCGCAGCAGCCACGGTGGCCAGTACGGCGAAGGCCAGCCAGGCGGTCGGCATCAGGATCAGGGCGTCCTGCGCCCCCGTTCCCGGCAGCGCGCGACCTGCGAGGATCGCGCCGCCGGCCCCCAGCGGGATGGCGGCGAGTCCGGCCAGGGTCCGGCGCCGGGCGGACCCGCGCAAAGTGGAGACCCGCATGGCGATGACGGCGGCCACCTGCGCCACGGCGCCAGGCGGGCGTTCGCCCCGGCTGATGGCGGGCTGCCGCCGGCCGGCGAGGAGCGACGTCACGTCCGGCTCACGCCAGCAGCTGCCGGTAGCGCCCCGCGCCGTCGGCGCCGGCCAGCTCGGCGGCGGGGCCGGCGGCGACGACCCGTCCGGCCCGCAACACCACGGCCTCGGAGCAGACCCGAGTGGCCAGCTCGATCAAATGCGTCGAGACGAGCACCGCTGTGCCGCTGTCCCGCAACCGGCTGATCAGGTCGAATGTCGCCTCTACGCCGAGGGGGTCGACGCCGTCGAACGGCTCGTCCAGCAAGAGCACGGCGGGGGCGTGGAACGCCGCCAGCACCACCGACAGCCGCCGACCCATCCCGTGGGAGAACCCTGCGGTGACTCGGTTGGCGGCGTGAGCGAGGTCGAACTGCTCCAGCAGGTCCCGCGCATGCGGCTCCCAGCCGGCCATCCCGCGGAGTCGCGCCGCCAGCTGCAGGTGCTCCCACGGCGTGGCGCGAGGCACCAGGCCGCCGACGTCCGGGCAGTAACCGCAGACCCGCTTGGCGGCCAGCGGGTCGTGCCGGACGTCGACGCCGGCCACTCGTACGAGGCCGGCCGACGGCGGCAGGACGCCGGCCAGCACCCGCAACGTGGTCGACTTGCCGGCGCCGTTGCGGCCCACGAGCGCCACCGCGCTCCCCGGGGCCACGGACAAGTCCACACCCGTGACGGCGTCCACGGTGTCGAACCGCACCCGCAGGTCGCGAACCTCGACGGCGGGTTCGATCGTCAGATCGGGCAAAGGCCGCGGCGGCGGAGTCACCTGCACAAGTCTGCCGGTTCGGCGGGAGGTTCTACCGGTAGATCTGCTCGATCTGCTCCTCAAACTGCTTGGCCACGATGTGCCGGCGCAGGCTCTGCTTCGGCGTCAGGTGCCCCTCTTCTTCGGTGAAGTCGACGTCGAGGACGGTGAACTTCCGGATCGACTCGGCCTTGCTGACCAGCGTGTTGGCGTCGTCGACGGCCTTCTGCAGCTCGGCGCGCACATCGGGGTCGGCGGCTGCCGTCGCGACGTCCATCGCGGGCTTGCCCTTGTTCGCCAGCCAGGTGGGCAGCATCTCGGCGTCCAGCGTGATCAAGGCGGCGATGAACGGGCGCTGGTCGCCCACCACCATGCACTGGGAGATGAGCGGGTGGGCCCGCAGCCGGTCCTCCAGGACGGCGGGGACGACGTTCTTCCCGCCCGCCGTGATGATGATCTCCTTCTTCCGGCCGGTGATCCGCACGTAGCCCTCGTCGTCGATCTCACCGAGGTCCCCGGTGCTGAACCAGCCGTCGTGCAGGGCGTCGGCCGTGGCCTGCGGGTTGTTGTAGTACCCCGGCATGACGCAGATGCCCTTGACGAGCAGTTCACCGTCGTCGGCGACCTTGATGGTGACCCCGGGCAGCGGGCGTCCGACAGTGCCGATCTGCTGCCGGCTGAGCAGATTCACCGTGGCCGGGGCCGTGGTCTCGGTGAGCCCCCAGCCCTCCAGGATCATGAAGCCGACACCACGGTAGAAGTGCCCCAGCCGCTCGCCGAGCGGCGCCCCGCCGGACACCGCGGCCTCCAGCCGCCCGCCGGTCAGCGCCCGCAGCTTGCCGTACACGAGCCGGTCGAAGGCGACGTGCTGGGCGCGCAGGGCCAGCCCCGGCCCGCCGCGGTCCTGCGCCTGGCTGTAGGCGACGGCGACCCGCGCAGCCCGCCGGAAGATCTCGCCCCGGCCGCCCGACTCGGCCCGTGCCTCGGCGCTGTTGTAGATCTTCTCGAACACGCGCGGGACGGCGAGCAGGAACGTCGGCCGGAAGCTGGCCAGGTCCTCCAGCAGGCTGGCCGGTGACGAGTGCGCGAGCTTCGCGCGTCCGGCCAGGCAGAGGACCTCAACGTAGCGGGCGAAGACATGGGCCAAGGGCAGAAAGAGCAGCGTGCTCTTGCCGGGCGCCACGAGGGTGTCGAACATCCGCACGGAGTTGCGGGCCGAGCTGAGGAAGTTGTCGTGCGTGAGCTCGCAGCCCTTGGGCCGGCCGGTGGTCCCGGACGTATAGATGATGGTTGCGATCGAGTCGCCGGACAGGCTGGTACGACGGCGCTCGATCTCGTCGTCGGCCACGTCGGCCGCCTGCGCGCCGAGCGAGCCGACGGCGTCGGCGTCGATCACCCACACGTCGCGCAGCCCGGGGATCTGATCGCGCACGGTGCCGACAGTTGCGGCCAGCGCCTCGCTCTCCACGAACACCCCGACGGCACCGGAGTCGGACAGGATCCAGCGCACCTGCTCGGCGGACGACGTCTCGTACACGGGCACCGTGACCCCGCCTGCGAACCAGATGGCGAAGTCGACGAGCGTCCACTCGTACCGGGTGCGCGACATGAGCCCCACCCGGTCGCCCGGCTGAACACCCGCCGCGACGAGGCCCTTGGCCAGCGCGGTCACCTCGGCGAGGAACTCGCGGGCGGTGACGTCCCGCCAACCGCCGTCCCCCTCCTTGCGGGCGAACAGGGCGGCGTCGGGAGCGTCTGCCGCGTTGCCGACGACCAGGTCGGTCAGGTTGGTCCGGGGCTCGCTCTCGACCCGGATCGGAACGCTGATCTCCCGCACTGCTGCTCCTTCGTCGGTTGCCCTGGGTTTCCGATACTCCACGTCGGACGATACGTGGCTGTGGCACGCCAGTCACCGTCAGCTCACCGTCGGCTCACCGCCAGAGCTGTGCCGACTCGCGGTGATGGCATGCTGTCCGGATGGCCGCCTTGCTCGGGCCACCTCAGGACGTGCATGTATCCGACGACGCGTTCATCGCCGTTCCGCCCGCGGTCGTTGCCGCGGTGGTTGCCGATCCCGCCCGGTGGAGCCGCTGGTGGCCCGGGCTGACGCTGCAGACGTCGCGGGACCGCGGGGTGAAGGGCCGCCAGTGGGTGGTGTCCGGACCGCTGCGTGGGACGGCGGAGATCTGGCTGGAGCCGTGGCGCGACGGCACGATCGTGCACCTCTTTCTCCGGCTGGAGCCGGCGGGAGCCGGCCGTGCCCCGCGCCGGGTGGCGCGCGAGCGGGAGGAGCGGCAGCTGTGGTGGAAGCGGCAGGTGTATGCGCTCAAGGACGAGCTGGAGGCGGGACGGGTGCCGGGTTCACCCGGTGTTCCGGGCTGACGGGCGCATGATCCTGGAGACTTCCGGTCCTATTTCACCGGAAGTCTCCAGGATCATGACCGGGCGGGCCGGCTCAAGGGCGCACCGGTTGGTGCCGAGCGTCCTCCTGATGAGCGATTCGCGATCGTCGTCGGCTGATGGGGAGTCCTCGACCCGGCAGCGGTGCCCCTCGTGCGGGGCGCGAGTCCGGTCGGGCGCTTCGTGGTGCTCGCTGTGCCACGGCCGACTGACGTCGCAGGGCCGCCTCCTGCCCGAACTCGTCGAAGAAGTCGCCGAAGAGGTCGCCGCGGAGGGCCTCGCGGAGCGCGGTCCGCGGAACGCCCGGCCCGACGGGGAGGATCCGGAGGAGGTGGCCGAGGAGGTGGAGTTGCTGCTGTCGCGGCTGGCGGCGATGGAGGCGGGGACCGGGCTGCCCGGCTTCCTCGAGTTGTCCGGCCGAGGCCGTGGCGCGGCCCGCGCCGCGCTCGCCATCGGCGGTGGCATGGTGACGCTCGGCGCCCTGCTCGCCCTGCTTGTGCTGCTGGGCGCCGTCGTCTAACGCTCCGCGGTGCCCAGCGCAGAGGGCGCCCGGTAACCTTCCCGTCGTGTCCGCAGCAGTCCCGGCACGTGCCCGGATGGCGCGAGGTCCAGTGGCCCGTGAGCCGCTTCCGCGGGCAGCTGAGAGGTCACGCTGAAGGAGGCGGGCACCATGACGGAACGCACGGAATCGAGCATCGTGATCGATGCGCCACCGGAGGCGGTCCTGGAGGTCATCGCCGACTTCGAGTCTTACCCGGCGTGGACGGGAGCGGTTCGCGAGGCGGAAGTGCTCAAGACACTGCCGGACGGGCGGGCCGAGCACGTGCGGTTCGTCCTGGACGCGGGCGCCATCCGCGACACCTACACGCTGGCCTACACCTGGGACGTGGACGACGACGGGGTCGGCAGCCTGTCGTGGACGCTGGTGGAGTCCAACGTCCTCAAGGCGATGGACGGCGTGTACGAGCTGGAGTACGCCGACGACGACGGCGAAACCTGCGAGGTGCGCTACGCCCTGACGGTGGACCTGCGCATCCCCATGCTTGGCATGCTGCGGCGCAAGGCGGAAAAGGTGATCATCGACACCGCGCTGAACGAGTTGAAGAAGCGCGTCGAGGGTTAAGACTCAGCAGCAGGTCACGGCTACAGCAGGACGGTGCATTAGTTGCGGCTGCTCCTCTTCACCGGCAAGGGCGGCGTCGGCAAGACGACGACAGCCGCGGCCACCGCCGTTCACGCCGCGCGGTGTGGGGTCCGGACGCTCGTCGCCTCCGCCGACACCGCGCATTCCCTGGGCGACGCGCTCGGCATCCGGGCCGGGTCCGCGCCGGTGGAGATCGAGACGGGGCTTTTCGCGCAACAGGTGGATGCGCGGGCTCGTGGTGAGCGGTCCTGGCGTCAGGTGCAGGAGTACCTCCTCGCCGTTCTCGACGAACTCGGCGTCGATCCGCTGGCCGCCGAGGAGCTCACCGACTTTCCCGGTGCCGCCGAGGTCATGGGCCTCCTGGAGATCCGGGATCAGGTGTTGCACGGCGACTGGGACTTGGTGGTCCTCGACTGCGCCCCGACCGCCGAGACACTCCGGCTGCTGACCGTGCCCGACGTCCTCCGTCGGTACGTCCAGCGCCTGCTGCCCATGGAACGGCGGATCGCGCGGATGCTGGCCGCGGGCGTCCGGCCGGGCCGCACGGCGGGTGGCCTGCCGCGGCCCGGTGACCACGTCGTCCAGGCCGCCGAACGGCTGTCGACGGAGCTTGCCGGGGTTCGGGAGGTGCTGACCGCGCCGACGACGACGGTTCGTCTGGTGACGACGGCGGAGTCGGTCGTTCTCGCCGAGACGCGTCGGACGTGGACCACGCTGGCGCTGCACGGCTTCCCGGTCGACGCCGTCGTGGTGAACCGGGTATTTCCGGCCACCGCCGACGATGCATGGCGGCGCGGCTGGGCCGCCGCCCAGCAGGAGCGGCTGGCCGAGGCGGCGGCGTCGTTCGCCCCGGCGCGCCTGCTGATCGCCGGGTACGCCGATGCGGAGCCGGTGGGCCTGACCGCGCTGCGGCGCATGGGGGAGGCCCTGTACGGACCTGTGGCCCCGACCTCGGCCGCGTCGGTCCTCGGTTCCCCCCGGTCGATCCCCGGGCCTCGGGTGGAGCGCGACGGCGACGCGTTCGTCCTCGCCCTCGACCTGCCGCTGGCCGCGCGGGAGGACCTGGAGCTCGGCCGGCGCGGGGACGAGCTCCTGGTCAGCGTGGCGGGACAGCGTCGAGTGATCTCTCTGCCCAGCGCGCTGCGACGCTGCCGGGTGGACGGCGCGGCGTTGCGCAAAGGCAGCCTCGACGTCCGCTTCGTGCCCGACCCGAACCTGTGGCGGGCATTGTGAGAGCGGAGCCGGGCGCGGGACCAGCGGGTGCCGAGTCCCGCTGGGTGGCTGAGGCGAGCCGCCTGTTCACGTCTCTTCACGAAGCCATTGCGGAGTCGGCCAGCACGCACGCCGGTGCCGACCCCGGCACAGACCACGTGGGCGGGACTGCGGACCCGCCGCCGCTGACGTGCCGGTACTGTCCCTTGTGCCAGGCGTTGGCGCTCGCCCGGCGCAATGCTCCGGAGATGCTCGACCAGCTCGCGGCGCTGGCCTCGACCCTGGCTGACGCATTGCGCGCCGGCAACAGCGGCTCGCGCACCGACGGCGCCGAGGAACCACCAGCGCCGCCGGGCCCGGAAAAGGCACCGCCGCACCTGGAGTGGATCGACATCACGGAGTGACTCGGAGCGAGGAGGCTTCGGGGCCGCCCGGGACAACCGGACGGTGGATACCTGGGAGTGAGGAAGCCAGCCCGTGGAACTCACGATCGGTGTGGACGTTGGAGGCACCAAGATCGCTGCCGGGGTCGTCGATTCCACAGGCAAGATCGTGCGGCAGGTCCGCGTGGCAACGCCGGGCGGCACCGCGAATGCCCTGGACGACAGCATCGTCCACGCCGTGACCGAACTGTTGACGACGCATTCGGTGGAGGCGGTCGGCGTGGCGGCGGCCGGGTTCGTCGACGAGAAGCGCAAGACGGTGCGTTTCGCGCCGAACCTCCTGTGGCGGGACCGGCCGCTGGCCCGGCTGCTCGGTGAGCGTCTCGACCTGCCCGTGGTGGTGGAGAACGACGCGAACGCGGCCGCCTGGGCGGAGTTCCAGTTCGGCGCCGGCCACGACGTCAACGACATGGTCCTGATCACGGTGGGCACAGGCCTCGGCGGTGGCATCGTGCTCGACGGCCGCGTGCTGCGAGGTGCGTGGGGGATCGCGGCGGAGATGGGGCACGTCCGGATGGTGCCGGGCGGGCTGCCGTGCGGATGCGGCCAGCACGGTTGCTGGGAGCAGTACGCCTCCGGCCGCGCGCTGGTCCGGATGGCGCGCGAGCTCGCGCTGTCGGACCAGAGCGCGGCGGCCGCCATCCTCAAGCCGGCCGGTGGGGACGCGGACGGGCTGGAGGGCTGGATGGTGACGGCCGCCGCAATGGCCGGCGACCCCGCCGGAGTGGAGCTCCTGGCGGAGCTGGGGCGGTGGCTGGGCGAGGGGATCGCGGATGTCGCCGACGTACTGGATCCTGCCGTCGTGGTGATCGGCGGCGGCGTGGCGGAGGCCGGCGACCTGCTGCTCGACCCGGCGCGCGCCGCGTTCGCCCGCTGCCTGAGCGGCGGGGAGTATCGCCCGCATCTGGCCATCGAGGGTGCAGCGCTGGGCAACGACGCCGGCATCATCGGCGCCGCCGACCTGGCCAGACATCCGTGAGCGAGCAGGACGACGCGGCGGCGTCTGGACCGAGGGACGAGGGAAGACGCCGCCAAGAGGCGTCGGCCGTGGCTCGCGAACACTCCAACACAGAGCGCCTGGCCATCGGCGTCGACATCGGGGGAACGAAGGTCGCCGCCGGGCTGGTGGACGAGAGCGGCGCTGTGGTGGCGCGCGCCCGCCGCCTCACGCCGTCCCGCGATCCGCGCGCCGTGGAGAAGACCATCGCCGACGTGGTCGCCGAGGTACGGGCCGACCATGACATCGTCGGCGTCGGGATCGGTGCGGCCGGGTTCGTGGATGCCGATCGTTCGCGGGTGATGTTCGCCCCGCACCTCGCCTGGCGCAACGAGCCGCTGCGCGACGCCGTCGCGAGCGCCGTCGGACTGCCCGTCATCGTGGAGAACGACGCGAATGCCGCGGCCTGGGCGGAATGGCGGTTCGGGGCGGCCTGGGGGGAGTCCCGCGTCGTCTGCGTGACCCTGGGCACCGGCATCGGCGGCGGCATCGTCATCGACGGCGTCGTCCAGCGTGGCCGGTGGGGCATGGCCGGCGAGTTCGGTCACATGGTGGTGGTGCCGGATGGTCGGCGCTGTGAGTGCGGCAACCGGGGGTGTCTGGAGCAGTATGCGTCCGGCAACGTCCTCGGCCGGGAGGCGCGGGAACTGGCTGCCGCCGGGTCGCCGGTCACCGTCCCCCTGGTGGAGCGGGTCGGCGGTGACCTGTCGGCGCTCGTCGGACCGGTCATCACCGAGGCCGCGAAGGATGGCGACCCGGTCGCGATCGAACTGTTCGAGGAGGTCGGCCAGTGGCTGGGGATCGGCCTGGCCAACCTGGCGGCGGCGCTCGATCCGGGCATCTTCGTGATCGGCGGTGGCGTGTCGGACGCCGATGAGCTGCTGTTACGACCCGCCCGGACGTCGTTCCGGCGGACGCTCACCGGTCGCGGCTACCGCCCCGAGCCGCGCATCGTCAAGGCGGCGCTCGGGCCGGAGGCGGGTCTGGTGGGCGCCGCCGACCTGGCCCGCGTGGGGTGAGGGTCGGTGGATCCGGCTTCCCTGCGCGTGCTCACCTGGAACATCCACGGCCTGCATGACGACCGCGCCGCGGTGATCCGGGTGCTGCGGGCGGCCGAACCCGACCTGGTGTGCCTGCAGGAGGTTCCGTACCGCTTCCGGGGTCGGCCGCGGGTCGCGGCACTGGCCCGCGAGGCGGGGCTGATCCTCGTGGCGGGTGACCGGTCGTCGGCCGGGACGGCTCTGCTGTGCTCGGCTCGGGTGGAGGTGCTGGGCGCGCAGGCCCTACCGCTGCCCGTTGCGCCGTGGCCGGCCGCGCGCAACGACAGCGGACGGCGGCTCCCGCCGTGCCGGATCTTCCGCCGGGGTGTGGTGGCGGCGAGCGTGCGGGTCACCGGCGGTCCGGCGCTGCGGATCGCGGTGGTTCACCTGGGGCTGATCCAGCGGGAGCGGCTTCATCACGTGGGTCTGATCCTGCATGAGCGGGGGCCGGTCGCATTGGCCGCCGCGGGGCCTCCGGTGGTGGTGGCCGGCGATCTGAACGAGTCTCCGGGCGGCCCGACGTGGCTTGCCCTGCACAGGCTGGTGCGTGATCCCGCGCCGGACGCGGGGGCGACGTTCAGCACCCGCCGTCTGCGTCGGCGAATCGACGCCGTCCTCGTCGGTGAGGGCGTTGCCGTGGAGGAGTACGCCGCATGGCAGCCCGACCCAGCCGACGCCCGGGCGGCAAGCGATCACCTGCCCGTGCTGGCTGTGCTGCGTCCGGGCTGACACCTGACGCTGACACCTGACGCTGACACGTCATACAGCACGGTCTTTCCCGCCGAAGTGACCGGGTATTGGGGTCACTTCGGCGGGAAGGATCAAGAGCGCGGCCCGACCCGGCTCAGACGACGGCACCGTCGTCATCGTCGTCGCCGCGGTCGCGCGGCATCCGGGCCACGAGTGCGACGAAGCCGGCGACGAAGGCGCCTACGGCGCTCAGCACGAGCAGCTGCGGCGCCGTTCGCCACGCCACCGCTGCGAACAGCAGGAACAGCGGCCCGGCCAGGACGGCGATCCACGCCAGCCTGGTGACCACGTCACCGCGCGGCAGCGGCGGCGGATCGGGCGGGACGAAACGGCCCTCGTCGGCATCGCTGTCACCGGCGTCGTCGCGGGCACCCGGCAACGGCGGCAGCAGCGGCTCGCCGGCGCGCGGGGCCTGCGGATCCTCGCCGTGCCTGGTGTAGTCCGACCCCCACGGCAGCCGGTCGGTCCGGCGGCGTGGCCCGTCGGCCCGGTGCGCCGGGCGGGGGTGGGTGTCCTGCTCGGGGCCTGTCTCGTCCGGCACCTCCGCACGGGTTCCCGGCGGCGGCATGCCGGTGGCGGACCGCCCCTCGCCGGCGGAACCGGTACCGCCGGGGTCGGTCGGGTCCGACGTGCCATCGCGATCCGCAGGGGACTCCGCTTGCGGGCCGTCAGGTGGCTCGTCGAGGTCCTCTTGCGCCGGCCAGCGGCCCTGTCCGTCCTCCGGCTCGCTGGCCCACTCCGCGACGATCGCCGCGAACGCGGAATCGATGTCGAGCTGGGGCCGGTGGTCGCCGTCCTCCCGGGCGGGGGTGTCGCCGGTGCCGTCTTGATCGGAGTCGGAACTCATCGGGAACCGCCGGCTGTGTCGCTGATCCGCTTGGCGAACGCCAGGGAGTCGGAGAAGATCATCGGCGCGTCGTTGTCGAGAGTGGCGACGTGATAGCTGTCGGTGAGCAGCGTCTCCGTCACGTCCTTGGACGACACGGATCGCAGGATGAGTTCGCTGCTGGCTGCGGGGACCACATGATCCTCAGGCGAGTGGAAGACCAGCAACGGCTGGTGCACCGTCGGGAGGTCAGCCTCCACGAGCCGGATGAACTTCAGAAACGAATGCAAGGCATGCGTAGGGACGCGCTCATAGGCGTCCTCGACCACGCCGGGTTTCTTGATGTCCCCGCCGACCGCAACGGTGCTTGGCATGACCCAGCGGATGAACGGCACGGCACGCAGCTGCGGATTCTCCATCGCGGCGCCACCGCGGCGGGGCTTGAAGCCCACGGCCGGGTTGACCAGAACGATCCCGTCGACGCCACCCTGGCCGGCGTGCTGCTCGGCCAGGCGCAGCGCGAGCGCGCCGCCCATGGATAGCCCACCGACGATCAGCACCCGGACCTTGCCGCGAAGCTCGGTGAACGCCGCATCGACCTCGCCGTACCAGTCCTGCCAGGTCGTCCGGTTCATCTCCTGCCAGGTCGTGCCGTGCCCGGGCAGGCGGGGGAGCCGCACGGTGTGCCCGGCCGCGACGAGAGCCTCCGCCCAGGGTCGAAGGCTCGAGGGGTTACCCGTGAAGCCGTGGCAGAGCAGGAGGCCGACGTCATCGCCGTCGTGGGTCAGGGGCTCGGCTCCTGGTCGGACGGCCACGGCTCGCTCCTTCGACTCGCTGTGGATCGATGAAACCGCGTCGGCGATGCTGCCGTGGATCGGGGCGTACAGAGCCGCCGCGACGACATGGTGACACGCTCACGATTCGACGGTCGAGTGCCTTCGGAAAGCGGGTACATATCGTGACGATGGCCGCTCGCGTCCCGCCCGGCCCGCCCGGATTGTGGTGGATCCTTCTCCGCACACCTGTTCGCGTCGCGCTCACCACGCCGAGGGGTGATCTATTCCAGGCCCAGCTGATCAACTGGTCGTCGGGTGGTGATCGAGTGTGCGCTCGCAACGGCGCGGACCCGACAGACACGCCCCAGGGCGTGTCTGTCGGGGCCCCCCCCCCCCCCCCACGCCCCGGGGGGGCACCTCGGGGGTCTCGTCGTGCCCCCCCGCCCCCCCTCCGACGCC
>Ga0081539_10000433_pt1 | contig 89118 bp, 99 predicted proteins | sample TabmetS4T2R2_FD_71023 | JGI IMG/M metagenome (GOLD analysis project Ga0081539, IMG submission 71023) | Tabebuia heterophylla rhizosphere microbial communities from the University of Puerto Rico - S4T2R2 | ecosystem: Host-associated > Plants > Roots > Rhizosphere ...
CGGTGAGCTGCCCCCCCTCGTCGTAGCCGACGTAGCCCGGAGGCGAGCCGACGAGCCGGGACACGGAGTGCTTCTCCATGTACTCCGACATGTCGACCTGGATCATCGCGTCCTCGTCGCCGAACAGGAACTCGGCGAGCGTCCGCGCGAGCTCGGTCTTCCCGACGCCCGACGGCCCGAGGAAGATGAACGACCCGGTCGGCCGCTTCGGATCCTTGATGCCTGCCCGTGCGCGGCGGATCGCCTTCGAGACCGCGACGATCGCGGCCTCCTGGCCGACGACCCGCTTGTGGAGCTCCTCCTCCATCCGGACGAGCTTCTGCGACTCCGCCTCGGTGAGCTTGAAGACCGGGATGCCCGTCCACATCGAGACGATGTCGGCGATCTCGTCCTCGCCGATCTCCGGCTGCTCCTCGTCGGCCTCGTTGCGCCAGCGCTCCTCGAGCTCCTTCTTCTTCTGCGTGAGCTTGCGCTCCTTGTCGCGCAGCGCGGCGGCCTTCTCGAACTCCTGTGCCTCGATCGCGGCTTCCTTGTCGGAGCGGACGCTGTCGATCTCCTCCTCGAGCTCGCGGTAGCGCGGCGGCGCGGACATCGTCCGGATGCGGACGCGCGAGCCCGCCTCGTCGATGAGGTCGATCGCCTTGTCGGGGAGGTGGCGGTCCTGGATGTACCGGTCGGCGAGCTCCGCGGACGCCTGCAGCGCCTCGTCGGAGATCTTCACGCGGTGGTGCGCCTCGTACCTGTCGCGCAGGCCGCGGAGGATCTGCACGGTCTCGTCGATCGTCGGCTCCTCGACGCGCACCTGCTGGAAGCGCCGCTCGAGCGCCGCGTCGCGCTCCAGGTACTTGCGGTACTCGTCGAGCGTCGTCGCGCCGATCGTCTGCAGCTCGCCACGCGCGAGCGCCGGCTTGAGGATCGAGGCCGCGTCGATCGCGCCCTCGGCGGCGCCCGCACCGACGAGGTTGTGGAGCTCGTCGATGAACAGGATGATGTCGCCGCGCTGGGTGATCTCCTTCATCACCTTCTTGAGGCGCTCCTCGAACTCGCCGCGGTACTTCGAGCCCGCGACGAGCGCCGCGAGATCGAGCGTGTAGATCTGCTTGTTCTTCAGGAGCTCGGGCACCTGGTTCTGGGCGATGCGCGCCGCGAGACCCTCGACGACCGCGGTCTTGCCGACGCCCGGCTCGCCGATCAGCACCGGGTTGTTCTTCTGGCGGCGTGACAGGATCTGCATCACGCGCTCGATCTCGGTCTGGCGGCCGACCACCGGGTCGAGCTTCCCCTCGGTCGCCTGCTTGGTCAGGTTGCGGCCGAACTGGTCGAGCAGCTTCGAGTTCTTCGCCTTCTCGCCCTGCGCGGCGCCTCCCGGCTGGCCGGACTGGCGGCGGCCCGGGCCTGAGAGCATGCGGATGATCTCGTTGCGGATCTTCTCGGCGTCGGCGTCGAAGTCGAGCAGGATGCGAGCCGCAACCCCTTCGTTCTCCCGGACGAGGCCGAGCAGGATGTGCTCCGTGCCGATGTAGTTGTGGCCGAGCGACAGGGCCTCGCGCAGCGCGAGCTCCAGCACCTTCTTCGCGCGCGGCGTGAACGGGATCTGACCGGTCGTGACCTCGTCACCCTGTCCGACGATGCGGGCGACCTGGGCGCGCACCTCTTCGACGGTGATGTCCAGCTGCTCGAGGACGCGCGCGGCGAGGCCCTCCTCCTCGCGCAGCAGGCCGAGCAGGATGTGCTCCGTACCGATGTAGTTGTGCTTCAGGGCGCGTGCTTCGTCCTGGGCGAGGACGACGACCTGCCGTGCTCGTTCTGTGAAGCGCTCGAACAAGTGCCTCGACCCTCCTTTCCGCTGATCCGGAGTCTGCGCTTCCGCCGGCTCCGGGTCGAAGGCACCTCTGATCGTACCCGACGGTCGCGAAGTCGCCGACTCCCCGCTTTCGACCGTTTTTGGGCACCGGCCCTCGACGCTGGCTAGGGTTCACGTCCGTGCCCGAGAGAGTCCTGGTCACCGGTGGCGCCGGTTTCATCGGCTCGCACCTCTCGGAGCTGCTGCTCGACGAGGGCGACGAGGTCTGGGCGCTCGACGATCTCTCGACCGGGTCGCTCGACAACGTGGCGCACCTGCGCGACCGGCCGGAGTACCACCTCGTCGTCGACACGATGCTCTCGCGCACCGTCGTCAACGAGCTCGTCAACAAGGTCGACGTCGTCTACCACCTCGCCGCCGCCGTCGGTCCGCGTCTGATCGTGGAGCGGCCCGTGCACACGATCGTGACGAACCTGGAGGGGTCCGAGATCGTTCTCGACCACTGCGCGCGCTTCGGCAAGCGGGTGCTGATCGCCTCGACATCCGAGGTCTACGGCGACCACCGCAGCGCCGATCCGCTCCACGAGGACGCGCGCCGCGTGTACGGGCCGACCACGCAGAAGCGATGGCTGTACGCAGACTCGAAGGCGATGGACGAGTACCTGGCCCTCGCCTACCGGCAGGAGCGCGACCTCGACTTCGTCGTCGCGCGGCTGTTCAACACGGTCGGGCCACGCCAGAGCGGCCGCTACGGCATGGTCGTCGCGCGCTTCGTCCAGGCGGCGGTCAGCGGGATGCCACTCGAGATCCACGGCGACGGCACGCAGACCCGCACGTTCTGCCACGTCCAGGACACGATTCGAGCGCTGAAGGGCCTGATGGAGTCACCGTCGACGTCGGGCGAGATCTTCAACGTCGGCTCGCGCAACTGGATCTCGATCGGCGAGCTGGCCGCGCGGGTGCTCGAGCTCACGTCATCGGGCTCGGAGATCGTCCATGTCCCGTACGAGCAGGTCTACGGAACGGGCATCGACGACATGCTCCACCGCGTCCCCGCGATCGAGAAGGTGGAGGCGGCGATCGGCTGGTCTCCCACGCGCTCGCTCGACGAGATCCTCGCCGACGTGATCGCGTACGAGCGCGATGCGTTCGCGCGCGCCGTGTAGACGGGCTCAGCCTGCGAAGTCGAAGACGGTCGCGCGAGAGGGCGCGACGATCGAGACCGGGACGTTGTAGCCCGTGTACGTGATCGTCTGGACGGAGGTCGCACGCGCGCCGTTCACGACCGTCGGCGTCGTCGTGCGGACCCGGCGGACGTAGCCGTCCGAGCCGACCCACACGTGGGCGTCCACCAGCCCGACCCGAATCCCTGTCGCGCGCTCGATCGCCTGGAGCTGCTTGCCGAACTCGGGGGCCGCCGCGCCGGCGAGCACGTAGTCGACGCTCGCCTGGTAGTGCGTCGCCTTCCGGCCCGCGACGGACTCGCGTCCCAGCGTCTTGGTCGAGACGAGCCCGTATCGCAACGGCGCCAGCGTCTGTGACGAGCCGAGCAGCGACGAGAAGTCGAGGCCGATCTTCTTTCCCTCCTTCTGGAGGTCGAACCGCACCCAGTCCTTTCCAGGCGGCAGCTGTGCGTCGAAGATCGGCGAGCGCATGTAGATCACGAAATGGCCCTGCTCGATCAGGCCGATGAGGTTCATCGACACGGCGACTCCCCCGGCGGACGAGCGCATCGTGAGCTTCACGCTCTGGCCGCGCTGCGCCCCCGACCCGCTCGCGACGACGGTGCCGACCCCCGGCACCCTCGCGGCCGTGCGGATCTGCATCGTCGAGCTCTTCGCGCTCGCGCTGCGCTTGGCCGCGCCGAGCACCGGATTGGCCGCGTGGGCCGCGACCGGGACGAGGAGCGCCGAGAGAGCTGCCGCAACGAGGAATCGCCGCATGTGCCCATGGTAGGAGCGCCCTCGGCGGCGTCTATCACCCTTTGGGTCTAGCGGCTCTGCAGGGCGTCGAGCGCAATCCCGAGCGCGACGGCGAGGCGACGGTCGATCGTCCTCCCGGTGTCGTTCGAGAGATCGAGGTCGTACGTGTCGCGAACACCGAGCCGCCGCGTGAAGTCGCCGAGGTGCACGCCGTCCCGGTCGATCGTGAAGTGGAACACGATCGGGATGAAGTCGCCGTACGGCACCGCGTCGATCACCCGGCGCACGATCGCCCAGAGCTGCGAGCGCTCCTTGACCACCGCGAGCTCGCGGTCGTCGCTCGAGATCACGCGCCAGGTCGAGCGGAGGAGCGACTGGCCGAACACCTTCTCCAGGGCGCCGATCGTCTCGCCGTCCGGCGCGGTCACGTCGTACCGTCCGCCGAGCTCGAGGACTGCGCGGGCCTTGATCCGAAACAGCTCCTCGGACTCGTTGTCGTCGGCGAAGAACCGGATGTCCTCCTTGATGGCGAGCTTCTTCTGGCGCACGAACGCGATCGGCTGCCCGCTCGCCGAGATCCGATAGAGGTTCGCGATCGGCCGGAACAGCTGGTCGACGACGAACTTCTCCTCGGCCTGCCACCAGAGGTCGGCCATCCGGCGATCCTAGTCGGCGGGTTGCGGCCGGAGCGCCGGGAAGAGGACGACGTCCCGGATCGTCTCCTTGCCCGTGACGAGCATCACGTAGCGGTCGATGCCGAAGCCGATTCCACCCGTCGGCGGCATCCCGTAGGAGAGCGCCTCGACGTAGTCGTCGTCCCCGCGCTCGCCCGCCACCTGCTCGGACTGCTGGTCGAAACGCTCCTGCTGCACCTCGGCGTCGTTGATCTCCGTGAAGGCGTTCCCGAGCTCCATCCCGCCCGCGAAGTACTCGAACCGCTCGGTCAGCGTCGGATCGTCGTCGGTCGGGCGCGCGAACGGCGACAGCTCGACGGGGTAGTCGTGGACGATCGTCGGCTGGATCAGGTCGGGCTCGACGAAGTGCGAGAAGGCATGGTCGACGAGCTGGCCCCAGTCCTTGTCGGCGTCGGTGTCGACGCCGCGCTCCGTCAGCCGGGCGCGGAGCTCGTCGGGGTCGCGCGTCCAGAGCTCGTGGCGCTCGAGCGCGTCGACGAACCGAATCCGCTCCCACGGACCGGCGAGGTCGATCTCGTTCCCGCGGAACGCGACGCGGGTCGCGCCCGTCACCTCGCGGGTCACCCGCTCGACCAGCTCCTCGATGCGAACCATGATGTCGCGGTAGTCCGCATACGCCTCGTACCACTCGAGCATCGTGAACTCGGGGTTGTGCTTGAACGAGACGCCCTCGTTGCGGAAGTCCTTGCCGATCTCGTAGACCCGCTCGAGACCGCCCACGATCAGCCGCTTGAGGTACAGCTCGGTGGCGATCCGGAGGTAGAAGTCCGCGTCCAGCTCGTTGTGATGCGTCACGAACGGCCTCGCGAAGGCGCCGCCGTAGCGCGGCTGCAGCACCGGCGTCTCGACCTCGACGAACCCCCACTCGTCGAGGATGCGCCGGATCGCGGTGACGACCTTCGCGCGTGTGACGAACGTCTCGCGCGTCTCCTCGTTCATCAGCAGGTCGAGGTAGCGCTTTCGATAGCGGAGCTCGACATCGGTGAGCCCGTGGAAGGTGTCGGGCAGCGGCTGGGTGTTCCGCGAGAGCACCTCGACGGTCTTCGCGAGCACGGAGGGCTCGCCACGGCGCGACTTCGCCGCCCTCCCAGTCACCCCGACGACGTCGCCGAGATGGACGTCGATCTCGCCCGTCGCGGCGGTGTCGCAGATCACCTGGATGCGCCCGGAACGGTCGACGAGGTCGAGGAAGACGAGCTTTCCCATGCCACGGCGCGCCATGGCGCGACCCGCGACGCGTCGCGTCGCCTCGGCTTCGCCCCCCGCCTCGAGCGGCTCGGCATCCGCGCGGACCGCGGCGATCTCGTCCCGGTCGGGGAAGCGCTTGGGCGCAGGCATCGCCGGATCCTACGGTGTCGGCCGGTGTCGGACTTCAGTCCGACACGTGCGGCTCGACCACGTCGAACGTGCCGGTCACAGGCTGGGTGTGACGAGCGCCCGCTGCGGCGGGGCTACTCCGAGGACGCCACCAGGGAGGGCGAGGGGCGCACGACGCGTTCGACCACGCCTCCCTCGATGCTCGCCACCGTGTTCGACTGTCCGCGGCGCACGACGCGGAGGATCGTGACGGGACTCTCGGACACGTCTCCGTTCCGGTCGAAGCCGAACGAACCCAGCAGGCCGTCCTCCACCCGCAGCCGGAAAAGCTCGCGGAGCACCGAGGCCCGCGAGCCATCCGAGCGCGCGATCGCATCGAGCAGCACCTCCGCCGCCTGCGCCGCATAGACGGCGGAGAGCTCGATCTCCACGCCCGGTTGCGCACGACGGAAGCGCTCGACGAACCGTGCGCCGGCGGGCGGCAGCCGCTCCCTGACCAGCCCGCCGAGGCTCACGAACGTGCCGAACGCCCGGGTCCCGGCGCGATCCACGAGTAGTGGCAGCGGCGTCAGCCCGTCGGGCGCGAGCAGGTCGACTCGACGGCCGAGTGTCGCACGAAGGTCGCGCACGACCAGGCCGGCGTTCGTGTCGAGCAGTCCACCGACGAAGACGGCCGTTGCGCCGGAACGCCGGACGCGTTGCGCCAGCGCCGCGTAGCTGCCCGCCCGAGGGTCCCACGTCGCGCCGCCCGAAACGGTGAGTCCCAGCCGGCGCGCGGCCGTCTCGAACCCGATCGCAAGCAACCGTCCGTATCCCGCTTCGCCGTCGTCGAGGACGTAGACGCGCCGGTGCCCACGATCACGGGCGAAGAGCGCAAGCGCCGCGCCCTGCAAGTCGTCGGTCGGATAGACCCGCACGTAGTTGCGACGCCCGGTCGGGTACAGGGCCGCCGGCAGTGCAGGCTCGACACCCGGAGCGGCCCGCGTGAGCCCGACGAACGAGTTGGTCGGCGAGACCATCGCAAGCGGGCCTCCGCGAGCGCGATTCAGTTCCGGCAGCGCCGCCACCGCACAGGGCGAGTTGAACGTGCCCACGACTCCGACCACGTCCGCGTTTGCAGCGTAGGCGCGGGCGTTCGCGGCGCACTTCGCTTCGTCGAACAGACCCGTGCGTCCAACGGAGTCGTCGCAGGACTGGTACGCGACACGGAACCGCCCCGCGCGAAAGCGACGCTCGCGGAGGACGAAGGCAATCGCCTGGACCATCTGCGTCGTGCTCACCCGAACGCCGCCCTGCAACGGGAGATCGGACACGATCAGCACGTCGGACTGGCCCTCGCCCGCGATCAGGCGCTCGCACGTCGAGGCCGGGAAGGGCCGCACGCCCGCGACTTCGCCGCCGGAGGCGATCGGATCCGCGACGAGTGCGATCCAGAGCGTCTCGCCGTCGAGCGCGATCGAGCGAGGGATGCCGCCGAGCTCGATCGTACGCTCGACCGACGCAGAGCTCGGATCGAGCTGGGTCAGCGTCCCGGAGAGAGGATTCGCGATCCAGACTCCACCGACACCGACGGCGACGTCCGAGACGCCCCGGTCGAGGTCGATCGCCCCAAGCGCCGGGCTGCGGCCCCCCACCCTCCACAACGTCCCGTCCGAGGGGGACGTGACCCACGCGGCGCCCGCGCCGACGGCAAGGCCGCCGACGGACGAGACAGGCAGGTTCACCTTGGTGACGACCTTTCCCGTCCGCGGGTCGAGCAGCGCCGCTTCACCGTCGACGCCGAGCGCCCACACGCGATCACCCACGGCTGCGACTGCCGCCGCGCGTACGGAGCGGGAGACCGCCGTGACGGCCCCCGTCTCCGCTTCGATCCGCGCAATTGCGAAGTCGGGCGTCACGACCCAGACCGCGTCCGTCGTCATCGCGACGTGGTTCTCCACGAGGTTCGAGAGGGCGCCCGCGCGCCTCGGCAGGCTGACATCGGCGCGTTCCGTGCCCGTCGTCGGGTCGAGACGCGCAAGGGCAGTGGCGACGGGCCCGACGAACTGCGCGTCCTCGAGCGGCCGCCCGTGCGCGACCCAGACGGCGTCTGCGCCGACGGCGACGTCGGTCGGAGTGGCTCCCGTCGAGAACGTCTCGACGGCTCGGGACGTCTCGGAAACCCGGAGGACCGTCCGCGCATCCGCGTCGACGATCCAGACGATGCCGTCCCGTGCGGCGATCGCGCTCGGCGTGCGGCCCGCGGGGATTCGGCGCCGGATCGCGCCTGTCGAGGCATCGAGCGCGACGATCACGCCTTCCCCCGGCGCCACCGCGGCGACCCGCGCACCGTTCCCGTCGCGTCCGATCACGACTGCCGTGGCGAGCGCAGCGAGAAGGGCGAGCGCCGCGGCCGAGCCCGCGACGAGGAATCGGCGGCCGGCCGTTCGCCGTCTCGGTCGGCTGGACGGGCTCGTCAGCCCTGGGTCGTGGGCGAGGATCGCCTGCTGAAGGCGCTGAAGTTCCGGCCCAGGGTCGAGCCCGACCTCCTCCACCAGCTTTCGACGCGCGTCGGCGTACGCCTCGAGCGCCTCGCTCTGGCGCCCCGAGCGGTAGAGCGCCAGCATGAGCTGGCCTCGAAGGCGCTCCCGCAGAGGGTGCTGCCTGACGAGCTCCCGCAGCTCGGTGACGAGGGCAGCGTGACGCCCGAGAGCGAGGTCGGCCTCGATCCGTGACTCGAGAGTGTCGAGGCGGCCCTCGTCGAGCTCCCTGGCGATCTCCGCCGAGAAGGTCTCGTTCTCCAGATCGGCAAGGGCGCGACCGCGCCAGAGGTCGAGCGCGGCGTGGAGTGTCTCGGCCGCCGCATCGGGCTTGCCGGCGTCGAGCGCACGCAACCCCTCGGCGCGGAGCTTCTCGTATCGCTTCAGGTCGATCCGATCCGGCGGCACCTCGAGCGTGTAGCCCGGAGGACGCGTCACGACGACCTCGTGCGGCTCGAGCAGCTTGCGGAGCCGGGAGACGTGCTGCTGTAGCGCTGTCGCCGCGTCGGCCGGCGGACGCTCTCCCCACAGCGCGTCGACGAGACGGTCGCTCGACACGACCGTTCCGGCGTGGAGCGCGAGGATGGCGAGGACGCTCCGCTGCCTCAGGCCGCCCAGATGCAGCTGGCGCTCGCCGTCCCACACCTCGAACGGCCCGAGGAGTCGAAAGTCGAGGCCGCTCGCCAGGGCTCGACCGTACCACGGGCCTGTGACAGGCGCCTGTCAGGGCCCCGTCAGCGCCTTGCGAGGGCGATCGCGCAGGCTCGCGGGCGAACGAAACTCGAGGAAGGAGAGCCGATGAGACGAACAGCCATACCTCTCGTCGCTGCGATCGGTGTCCTGGCCGGTTGCGGCGGCGGCTCGACGGGCGGGCCCGAGCCTCTGCGCACGGGCATCTACGAGTACGAGCTGTCCGAGAGCTACCTGCGAGAGAACGGCATCTCGGCGATGCAGGCGAGGAACGAGAACGGCGCGCACGAGATCACCCTCGACGACGGACGGTTCATCGACCGCTGGCGCACCGATCACGACGTCCGCGGCTCGTGCTGGGGCACGTACACCGAGACGGGCAGTCACGTCACCTTCCGGTTCACGGGCGGCTGCTTCGGGGACTGGTCGATGCGCTACACGGTTGACGGCGACGCCGTCGAGTGGTCGGACGTGAAGGCCCTGCCGCCGTATGACGGCGCGGAAGAGCAAAGGGTCGCCGAGGTCTTCAACGGCGTTCCGTGGAAACGCGTCGGCGACGCCTCCTAGGTCCACATCGAATGGAGGAGCGATGACGAAGAAGACGACCCTGGCCCTGGTCACCGCGCTCGTGGCCACGACGCTGGCGCTGCCTGCCCTCGGCAATGCAGCACCCGGCGAGCGCGTTCGCGACCAGTTCGGCGGCCCGTACTCGTTCTCGGTGCCGTGCGAGCCCTACGGGTACGCATTCGACGTCCTCGTGGAGGGGAGCGACCGATTCGTGATCACGGACGTCTTCGACGAGTCCGGGACGCTGATCCGGACTGAGATCCGAGCCTCCCTCACGGAGACCAACACCAACAGCGTCACCGGCAAGAGCCTCACCCTCAAGGGGCACGTGCACATCGTCTTCGACTACGCCGACAACACCCGGACCTTGACCGGCGTGGTCTACATGGGTCGGACGTCCGAAGGCACGTCGTTTCAGGACACCGGTCGGATCGTCGTGACGCTGGACACGAGCATCGCGACGTTCGTCGCCGGGCCGCACGAGGTCTTCTTCGGCGGCGGGATCGACAAGATGGCCTGCGAGGCGCTGGCAGGCCTGTAGGCGCGCAGGCAGTACGAGCTGGGGGAACCTCGCGGTTCCCCCAGACCCCTTCCCCTGGTCCCGCCTTCGGCCGGACCGGCCGCTACGCGGCCGCCTTGATCTCCATGATCTTGAACTTGACTACGGAACCGCGCGGTGTGGTCACCTCGACGGTCTCGCCCTTCTTGCGGCCGATGATCGCCTTCCCGACGGGCGACTCGTTCGAGAGCTTTCGTTCCGCGGGGTTCGCCTCCGCCGAGCCGACGATGTGGTACTCGATGGTCTCCTTGGCGTCGACGTCGCGCAGACGCACGACGGAACCGACCGAGACGACGCTCGTGTCCACGTCGGACCTGTCGATCACGCGGGCGTGCGCGAGGCGGTCCTCGAGCTGCGCGATCTTGTGCTCGAGCATCGCCTGCTCGTTCTTCGCGTCGTCGTACTCGGCGTTCTCGGCGATGTCGCCGAACTCGCGCGCGGTACGGATCCGCTCGGCGATCTCGCGCCGGCGCTCGGTGCGCAGCGTGTCGAGCTCGGACTTGAGGGAGTCGTATCCCTCGGGAGTGAGGATTACGTCCTTCAGAAACGTCCTCCAGAGGTCGTCGCCAGAAACGAGAACGAGGACGCGATCCGCGCCCACGCGGACGCGCATGGTAGCGACGCCGGACAGGGTTCGCAAACGCCGATTCGGGCAAGGAGGAGGGAGGCCGCGTCTACCATTTCACGCCGATGGTCGACCTTCGCGAATCCTGGTGGATCGGGCCGGTCGAGATCCCGACGCGGCTCGCCCTCGCGCCGATGGCAGGCGTCAGCGTGCAGGCCTTTCGCCGGCAGGGACGGCGTTTCGGCGCCGGGCTGGTCTGCTCGGAGATGGTCAGCTGCGCGGGAATCGAGCACCGGAACGAGCGAACGCTCGGCTACCTGCGGGTCGCCGCGGACGAGCATCCCCTCGCGATCCAGCTGTTCGGCGCCGAGCCCCGGACGATGGCCGAGGCGGCGCGGATGGTCGAGGCGGCGGGAGCGGACCTCGTGGACGTCAACTTCGGCTGCCCCGTCCGCAAGGTGACGAAGACCGGGGCGGGCGCGACGTTGCTCGACGATCCCGACCGAGCGGCGCGCATCGTCGAGTCGATCGCGAACGCGGTCGACGTGCCCGTCAGCGTGAAGCTGCGCCGCGGGCTGCGTGACGGCTCGCGGGATTGCCTCGTCGTCGGCCCGCGGCTCGTGGAGGCCGGCGCGTCGACGTTGACGCTCCACCCGCGCTCCGCCCAGCAGATGTACACGGGCGCCGCCGACCATGCGCTCACAGCCGAGCTCGTCTCGCTCGTCGACGTTCCCGTCGTCGCCTCAGGGGACATCGTCTCCCGCGCCAAGGCCCAGTCGGTGATCGCGACGACCGGCGCCGCCGCCGTGATGGTCGGGCGTGCCGCGCAGGGAAATCCGTGGGTGCTCGAGGAGATCGTCGACGGCTCCGGACGCGAGCCGTCGCGCGAGGAGGTCGTCGCCGAGCTCGTCCTGTTCGTTCGCGAGACCGTCCGGGAGCTCGGCGAGCGGCGCGCTAGCGGGTTCCTGAAGAAGTTCTACGGCTGGTACCTCGGTCACGGGCGCTTCCCTCGGCCGTTCAAGCAGGAGCTCGTCGTGCTCGACTCGACGGAGGAGGTCGAGCGCCGCCTGATCGCGGCCGCCCCCGGCGCGCTGGAGCTGATCGAGCGGCTCGAGGCCGAGATCCCGAGCGGCGACGACGTCACCCTCGAGCTTCCGGTCTCGATCTACGGCGGCGGCTAGCGGAGCGACGACGCTTGTGTTGAATCAACACAAGCGGGTGTCCCGCGGCTCAATCCGAATGGCCTGCCGTGGCGGCCAGCGCACCGAGGCCGACGAAGATCGTCCCCGACACGTACCGCTGGACGCGCAGGAACGTCCGGCTGCGGCGCAGCACGGCGCCCGCGGTACCTGCCACCAGCGCCCACACGAGGTCGGTCGTGAGCGCGATCAGGGCGAACGTCACGCCGAGGATCGCGAGCTGGCCCCGGGTCGAGCCGTCGGGATCGACGAACTGCGGGAGGAAGGCGAGGAAGAACAGCGCCGTCTTGGGGTTGAGGATGTTGACGACGACGCCGCGACGGTACGTCCGAGACAGCGTCCTCTCCGGATTCCGCCCCGCGATGCGGTCGTCGCGACTCAGGATCGCTCGGATCCCGAGCCACACGAGATAGGCCGCGCCGACGAGCTTTACGACCGTGAACGCCTCCGCGGAGGCCGCGAGCACCGCCGACAAGCCGACGACCGCGGCGACCACGTGGAACATGCTGCCGGTGACCACCCCGAACGCCGACACGACCCCCGCGCGGCGGCCACCGTGGACGCTCTGGGCGACGATGTACAGCACCGCCGGCCCGGGAACCACGGCCAGCGCGAGCGCGGCGACCGCGAAGATCGCGAACGTCCCGGCGTCCGGGGTCACCGGTTCAGCTCCCACACGAGGCGGAGCCCGTCGAGCGTGAGGAACGGGTCGACCCGCTCGATCGCCGAGCTGTGCGGGGCGACGAGCTCGGCGAGACCTCCGGTGGCGATCGCGGGCGCCGCCGGCGCCTCGAGCTCCTCGCGGATGCGGGCGACGATGCCGTCCACCTGACCTGCGAAGCCGTACACGAGGCCGCTCTGGAGCCCACCCACGGTCGTCTTGCCGATCACGGTCGCCGGAGCGGCGAAGTCGACGTTGACGAGCCGTGCCGCACGCGCGAACAGCGCCTCCATCGAGATCTCGATGCCCGGCGCGAGGACGCCACCCACGTACTCGCCGTCGGGCGACACGACGTCGAAGTTCGTCGACGTGCCGAAGTCCACGACGATCGCAGGCGCGCCGTACCGCTCGCGCGCCGCAACGGCATTGACGATCCGGTCGGGCCCCACCTCGCGGGGGTCGTCGTACCGGATCGGTATCCCGGTCTTGACGCCGGGGCCGACGACCAGCAGCGGCGCCTGGGCCCACCGCTCGGCCAGGTGCTCCCACTCGCGGACGATCGTCGGCACGGTGGTGGAGAGGCAGACGCCGTCGATTCCGTCCGGGTCGAGCAGGCCGCCGAGGAGGACGCCGAGCTCGTCCCCGGTGCGCGTCCGCTCGGTGGCGAGCCGCCAGTGGTCTGCGAGGCGCTCGCCCTCGTAGACCCCGAGCACGGTCTGCGTGTTGCCCACGTCGACGGCGAGCAGCATCGCAAGAGCCTACTTCGGGCTAGAAGGCGTCGTCTTCGTCGCCGCGGCGTGCGTCGCCGAGGCGTTCGGCGAGGGCCTCCGCGGTGAGGCGCGGCTCGTCACCCTCGCCGCGTAGCTCCTCGACGGTGACGTCGCCGGAGGTGTAGACCTCGGCGCGCGGGATGATCCGGGTGGGGCGGTTCTTGTCCCATACCCAGACGTCCTCCATCTGGGCGTGGAAGAACGGGTAGCTCGCCTGCGGCACGACCTTCAGGTCGAGCTTGTTGCAGAGATACGTGGCGTCCTGCGTCAACACGCAATACCGGAACAACGGAAAGACGGCCGTGTACTCGCGCTTGAGCTGGAGCTCGAGCTCCGCCTCGAACTCGTCGAGCTCGTCCAGATGGCTCATGGCCTTGAGTGTAGACCGCGGGCACCTGCGCAAGGCGTCGTCAAGCAGGGCCGTCGTCGTCGAGGGACGCGAGCAGGTCTGTCACCCGCCCGTGCCCGGGCACGACGGCGTCTGGCGCGAGCTCCGCCAGCGGCTCCAGCGCGAATCCCCGCTCGTGGAGCCGAGGATGCGGGATCGTCAGACCGGGCTCGTCGACGACGAGGTCGCCGAACAGGAGCACGTCGAGGTCGATGGTCCGCGGCCCCCAGCGCTCGCCCTCGCGCACCCGACCCAGTGCCCGCTCGACCTCGAGCAGGACGGCGAGGACCTCTTGCGGGCCGAGATCCGTCTCGATCGCGAGCGCTCCGTTCAGGAAGGGCGGCTGCTCGACGGGCCCCCACGGCTCCGTTTCGCGGAGCGTCGAGACGGACACGACGTCGACCCCCTCCGCCTCGCGCAGGAGCTCGACGGCGCGGCGGATCGTCTTCTCTCGATCGCCGAGATTCGACCCGACACCGACGTGGGCGCGCATGCCCGCGACCGTACCGCCCGAGACACCGACTCGTAACGCCGACTTAACGGCTTCGCGAGGTCCGCCTCGACGAGGATTCCGTACTCCAGCTGACGTGACCGCCCTGAGCCGCCTCACTCCCGTTCTCGTCCTCGCCGCAGTCGCTCTCGTGGGCGCGCCGTCCGCGGGTGCCGGCGTGCGCGCCACGCTGCTCCAGCTCGAGCCGCGAGCGGCCTGCACGGAGGCCGTCGCCCTCGCGAGGAGCGGCGGTCGGGAGATCGACGCCGAGCTTCGGCTCTGGCGCGTTCCGGCAGGGACGGCGAGACGGATCGTCCCGTCGCTCCGAGCCCACCGCGCTCTGGCGTTCGCGCAGCCCGAGCGGACCTATCGCGTCACCGTCGACGAGGCACCCGAGCCCCTGCAGGGGGACGAGTGGTGGCGCTCTCAGATAGGCATAGACGGCGTGACGCCGCCCGGGCCGGGAGTGCCCGTCACCATCGTCGACACCGGCCTCGACTTCTCGCATCCCGAATTCGCCGGGCGACCCGACCTGCTCGCGCTCAATGCGCAGGAGCCGGCCGGGGTCGGCGGCGAGCACGGGACCATGGTGGCCTCGGTGATCGGCGCGCCGGTCAACGGCGTCGGGATCGTCGGCATCTATCCGCGGGCGGTGATCCGCTCGTGGGATATCGCGAAGGGGACAGGGCGCGAGCTCGACTCGACCGAGATCTCCGGCGGCATCCTGGCCGCGGCACGCGCCGGCCGCACCGTCATCAACCTCAGCGTCGGGGGCACCCGCGATCTCGCCGTGGCGCTCGCGATCAGCGAGGCGGTGGCGAAGGGCTCGCTGGTCGTCGCGGCCGCGGGGAACGACGGGGATCGCGGCAACGCGCTGAGCTATCCGGCGGCCCTTCCTCACGTTACGACCGTGGCTGCGACGGAGCGCTCGGGCGGGGTCGCGGCGTTCTCGAGCCGCTCTCCGTTCGTCGACCTCGCTGCGCCGGGCGAAGACATCGTCGTCGCGAGCGCGCTCGGCAAGGACTGGCGCAGGAGCTCGGGCACGAGCTTCTCCGCGCCGCTCGTCGCCGGCGCCGCCGCGTGGATCTGGACGGTACGGCCGGAGCTCACCGCCGGGCAGGTCGCCGAGGTCCTCCGCCGCTCGGCACGTGACATCGGGCCGGCCGGCCGCGACCCGGCCGCCGGCTTCGGCGTGCTCGACGTGGCGGCCGCCCTCGCCCTGCCGGCACCCGTCCGCGACCCGTTCGAGCCGAACGACGACATCGAGGAGGTCGACCCCAACGGCGACCGCTTCATGGGTCAGGCACCGCCGCTTACGACCCCCACGCGCCGGAGCTCGCGCGTCGTCGGCACGGTCGACGCGTACGAGGACCCCCGCGACGTCTACCGCGTGTGGCTGCCCGCGCGGAGCCGGTTCGCGGCCACCCTGCGCTCCCCAGCCAACGCTGACCTCGCGCTGTACAGCACGTCGGCGCCGACGGTGAGCGGACGCTTCGCCTCGACCGGCCGCCTGGCGAGCGCGGCGACGAAGGCGCAGCCGGAACGGCTGAGCTTCGGCAACTCCGGGAAGGGACGCTGGGCCTATGTCGTCGTCAAGCTGCCCTCGGCGACGCTCGACGCGACGTACCGGCTCGACGTCGTCGCGACGCCGGCCCGCGTTTAGGAGCGCACCTCGACGATCACCGCCGCGTGCTCGACCGGCCGTGACAGGCCGACGTCCGGCTTCCGAACGCGCACGCACGTGCGTTCGACGGGGAAACGCGCATGCAGCGTCTGCGCCAACGCGTACGCGAGCGCCTCCAGAAGGTGGTATGCCCGGCTGTCCGAGACCTCGACGACGGCGGCGACGACGTCGCGGTAGTCGATCGCATCCTCGATCCGGTCGCTCGTCGCCGCTTTCGTGTCGGTGAAATCGAGCTCGACGTCGACGAGGAAGCGCTGGCCTTCCGATCGCTCGTGCTCCAGGACGCCGTGGAAGCCGTGGAGCTCGATCGCCGTCAGCTCGATCCTCATCGCGTGACCGTACCGCGCTCGATCGCCGCGGCCACCGCCAGGGCCTCGACGTGGGCAGGGACGTCGTGGACGCGAAACAGCGTCGCGCCCCGGTCGAATGCGGCCACCGCGGCCACGACCGAGGCCGCGTCCGAGCCGACCCGCGCATCCGGTCCCTCGACGATCCGCGCCAACGTGGACTTGCGCGAGACACCCACGAGCACGGGCCTGCCGATCGCTGCGATCCGGTCGAGCCGCCGCAGCAGCTCGAGATTCTGGTCGGCCGTCTTGCCGAAGCCGATGCCGGGGTCGAGGCATATCCGCTCCTCCGCGATCCCCTCGTCGACGGCGAAGCGGAGACGCTCCTCGAGGAACGCTGCGACCTCCGAGACGACGTCCTCGTAGTGCGGGGAGGCCTGCATCGTGCGAGGCTCGCCCTGCATGTGCATCAGACACAGATCCGTCCCTGACTCGGCGACGACCTCTGCGAGCTCGGGCTCGCGACGGAGCGCCGTGACGTCGTTCACCATCGACGCGCCGAGCGCCACCGCCTGGCGCGCGACCTCCGCCCGTGACGTGTCGACCGACACGGAGAGCCCTTCGAGCTCGGCGACGACGGGGAGCACACGGCCGAGCTCCTCCTCGAGCGCGACGGGATCGGCGCCCGGTCGCGTCGACTCCCCGCCGATATCCACGATCCCGGCTCCTGCGGAGACCATCGCCCGTGCGGCGGCGACGGCATCCGGGACGGACAGGTGCACCCCGCCGTCCGAGAAGCTGTCGGGCGTGACGTTGACGATTCCCATCACCGTCGGGCGCGGCCAACGTTCGGCAGGCGTCTCTCGTCTCATCCGACATGGACGGTAACGGGCCGCGACGGGGCGGGTCGGACGGCCCGCGCGTCCGCTCGTTCACGGTCGTCGCGGCCGTCGTCGCGCTGGTGGCGGTCGTCGCGATCGCCTCGTCCGGGGCGGTGCCGAGCGGGGGCGTCAGCGGCCATCGCCCGTCCGAAGGGCTGCTCGACACGTTGTTCAGCCTGTTCGTCGTGTTCATGGGCATCGCGGCCGTCGCCGTCGTCGTGATGCTCTCGTTCTTCGGCCGGTACACGCCGGAAGACGCGACACGGAAGCCGACCTCGATCGGCCGGAACGTCTTCGCGTTCGTCGTGGCGGCATGCGCGGTCGCCGTCCTTGTCCGGGTCGTGACGGGGAGCCGGGACGGGAAGGGGCCGATCCTTCCCGGTCTCTCCGGCGACCAGGCGCCGGGGGAGACGAGCCCGACCGGCGGCTACGAGCCGGAGTTCGCCGTCTGGCCCGTCGTCGGCGTCGTCGCGCTCGTCGGGGTCGCGCTCGTCGCCTGGTGGCTGTCCGTGCGCGGCAGCCGGTCGCTCAGGACGCCGCTCGTCACGACGCCCGTGGAGGCGCTTGCAGACGTCCTCGCGGCGACGCTCGACGACCTCCGCAACGAGACCGACCCGCGGCGCGCCGTGATCGGCGCGTACGCGAGGATGGAGCGGTCGCTCGCGGCCGTCGGGCTCCCGCGCTCCGACGCGGAGACGCCGGAGGAGTACCTCGCCCGCGTGCTGGATGCAGTCCCCCTCTCCGAGCGATCGGCGGCGCGGCTCACGGGTCTCTTCACGTGGGCCCGCTTTTCGGGGCACGATGTGCGACCCGAGATGAAGGACGAGGCGATCGCCACGCTCGAGCGGGTGCAGTCCGAGCTCGCTGCCGCAGAGGCAGAGCGCGAAGCGCGGCTCGCCGGAGCGCTCGCGTGAACCGGATCGACCGCGCGGTCGTCCTGTCGCTCGGAGTCAGCGCGGGGGCCGGGCTCGCGCTGCTCGCCGCGCCCGAGCACGCCGCGACCGTGGGCCACGTATGGCTCGTGGCCGTGCTCTCCATCGTGCTCGCGGTCGCCCTCGACCGCCTCGGTCGCGCGGTGCCGAGGCGCCGGTCGGACTTCGACGCGGCGTTCGCGCCGCGGGCGCCGACGCGGGCGCGGCCGGCCTCGCTCTCGCGCGTGGAGCGCGAGGTGACGCTCGCGACAGGGACGGCCTTCGACGTGCACTACCGCCTACGGCCGATCGTCCGCGAGCTCGCCGCGGGCCTCCTGCTCCGGCGCGGCGTCGATCTCGAGCGAAGCCCGGCGCGCGCCGAGGCGCTGCTCGGTCCTCGCATCTGGGAGCTCGCGCGGCCCGACCGCGCCGCGCCGGAGGACCGCACGGCGCCCGGACAGCCCCTCGCGTCCGTCGCGGCCGTCGTGGACGACCTGGAGCGCCTCGCGTGCAGCTGACCGAGCTCGCGCAGCTCGCGCACGGCGTGCTCGACGAGATCGAGCGCGCGGTCGTGGGCAAGCGCGACCGCCTCGAGCTCGTCCTTGCGGGCCTGCTGGCGGACGGCCACGTCTTGCTCGAGGACGTCCCGGGCCTTGCGAAGACCCTGACCGCGCGATCGTTCGCGCGCGTGACGGGACTTCGCTTCGCGCGCGTCCAGTTCACGCCCGACCTGCTGCCCGCGGACGTGACGGGATCCTCGATCTGGAACCAGCGCGACGGCGCGTTCGAGTTTCGCCCCGGACCGGTCTTCGCCAACGTCCTCCTCGCCGACGAGATCAACCGCGCGCCACCGAAGACGCAGGCGGCGCTGCTCGAGGCGATGCAGGAGCGGCAGGTGTCGATCGACGGGGTCACCCACGTGCTCGAGCCGCCCTTTCTCGTCCTCGGCACGCAGAACCCGATCGAGTACGAGGGCACCTACCCGCTGCCGGAGGCACAGCTCGACCGGTTCGTGCTGCGCACCGGCTTCGGCTACCCGACCGCGGACGACGAGTGGGAGATGCTCGAGCGCCGCCTCGAGCGGGGCAGCGACGAGGTCGAGTTGCGGGAGGTCGTCGACCGGCCCACTCTGCTCGAGATGCAGCGCGCGGTCGAGGACGTTCACGTCGACGAGAGCGTCGGCCGGTACGTCGTCGATCTCGTCGCGGCGACACGCGTCAGCCCGAGCGTCTCGGTCGGGGCGAGCCCGCGGGGCTCGCTCGCCCTGCTCAAGCTCTCCCGCTGTCGAGCGGCGCTCGCGGGCCGCGACTTCGTCACCCCGGACGACGTGAAGGCGGTGGCGGTGCCGGCGCTCGCGCACCGGCTCGTCCTGCGACCGGAGCTCTGGGTGCAGCGCCGGAGCGGCGAGGACGTCGTTCGAGACGTGCTCGGCGAGGTACGGACCCCGGTCACCGAGCAGGTCGACGCCGAGCCGCTCGAGACGGCGTGACGCGCTCCGCGGACGCGCGGCTCGGGGCGTACGCGATGTTCGCGGCGGCAGGGTTGGTTGCCGCTCTCGGCCTGCGGCGTGCAGAGCTCGCAATCGTCGCGGCGCCCTTCGCCGTGCTCGTCGCGTCCGGCGTCCGCGCCCGCACGCCGGACGTCCGGGCCTGGTTCGAGCTCGACCGCGAGCGCGCGCTCGAAGGCGACGAGCTCGACGCCACCATGACGGTTCGCTCGCAGTCCGGGGTCGACCGGCTCGAGGTCGGCATCGTCGTTCCGCGCGGCCTCGAGGTCGTGGAGGGTGCGAACCCCGTTGCCATGCGCCTCGCGCCCGGTGAGGAGCGCGAGCTGCCGCTGCGGCTGCGCTGCCACCGCTGGTCGTCCGTCCAGGTCGGCGACATCAGGCTGCGCGCCCGCGACCGCGTCGGCCTCGTCCGTCACGAGGCCCGCGTCGACCGGCGTCGCCTGCTCAGGATCTACCCCGGCCCCGAACGGCTGAGGACGCTCGTCCCGCCCGCCCACACGCAAGCTGCGACGGGCAACGAGGTCGCACGGGTGCGCGCCGAGGGGCTCGAGTTCGCCGACACGCGGCCGTTCGTGGCCGGCGACCTGATCCGCTCGGTCAACTGGCGCGCGACGGCGCGGCTCGGGACGTTCGTCGTGAACGAGCGCCATCCCGAGCGGAATGCCGACGTGGTGCTCTTCCTCGACAGCTTCGCGGAGGCACGGGAATCCGACGAGGGCACGCTCGAGCACGCGGTGCGGACCGCTGCGACGCTCGCCGACCGCTTCCTCCAACGCCGCGACCGCGTCGGCCTCGTCGCATTCGGCGGCGTCCTCCGATGGCTGGAGCCCGGCGCCGGCCTCCTGCAGCGCTACCGGCTCGTGGACGCCCTGCTCGAAACCGGGATCGAGTTCAGCTACGCGTGGAAGGACGTCAACGTGATCCCCGCGCGCACGCTGCCGCCGCGGGCGCTCGTCATCGCGCTGACGCCCCTTCTCGACGAGCGCTCGCTGGGCGCGCTCGTCGATCTCCGCGGCCGCGGCCACGACCTCGTCGTGCTCGAGGTCTCGCCTGAGCCGTACCTCGAGCCGGGACGGGCGTCCAGCGACGACGTCGCGCTGCGCCTCTGGCGGCTGCAGCGCGAGGAGCTGCGCACGCGGTTCGAGCGGCTCGGCGTGGCGGTCGCGACGCTCGACGGCGAGCGGAGCCTCGAGGCGGCGTTGGAGGGGGTGAGGGCATACCGTCGTCACGCCCGCCTGGCTCCGCGCTGACGGTCGGCGCCGCCGCCGTGGCGCTGTCCGTCGCCCTCGCCGTTTGGCTCGCTGCCGAGGCGAGCGGCGAGGTGGCGCTTCCCGTCCTCGTGCTGGGTCTCGTCGGCTCGGGAGTGACGCTCGCCTCCCTCGTGTGGCCGGTCGCGCTCGGCCCGGCGCTCGTCTCGAGCGGCGCCGCCTACGCCGTGCTGCTCGCCGTCGACGATCCGCCGCTCGATACGCGGGCGGTCGCGGTCGCGGTTGCGCTCGTCATGGTCGGCGAGCTCGTCGGCTGGGCGCGAGAGCTCGCCGGATCGACCCGTGACGAGCCCGGCAACGCGTGGCGTCGTCCGATCTGGATCGCATGGCTCGGGGCGGTCGCGCTCGCGCTCTCGTGGGCGCTGCTCGCCGTCGTCGACCTGGCCCGGGTGGAAGGTCTCGCGGTCGAAGCCGTCGGCGCGCTCGCGGCGCTCGCCGTGATGCTCGTGGCGCGACATGGGGCGTCCGAGCCGGGTGGCTAGCCAGGCTACGCGTCTCTGGGAACCGCTCCGCAGGAGGGGGCTCGTAGGGGAACCATGGGTTTCCCCACGTTTCTCTACTAGGAGGCGGCCGGATCGGGCGGGGGCTGCATCGCGGCTCCCGGCAGCGGCCGCGGCTGAGGCCGAAGCATCGGCTTCTTCTCCGGCTCCGTGGCAGGCTCCGCCTCGGCGGCCGGCTCCTCGGCGAAGACCGACTCCTCGGACTCGCCGGTGAGCAGCCGCTCGAACTGGCTCTTGTCGATCGTCTCGCGCTCGATGAGGATCGCCGAGAGGCGATGCAGCTCCTCGATGTGCTCGCGAAGCACGTTCGTCGCCTTGTCGTGCGCTTCCTCGATCACGCGGCGGATCTCGTCGTCGATCTCCTTCGCGATCTCCTCCGAGTAGTCCGGCTCCGCTCCCATCTCGCGGCCGAGGAACGGCATGTCGTGGTTGCGGCCGAGCACCCGCGGGCCGAGCTTCTCGCTCATCCCGAAGCGCATGATCATCTGCTTCGCAGTCGCGGTGATCCGCTCGATGTCGTTCGCGGCGCCCGTCGTCACCTCGTTGAAGACGAGCTCCTCCGCGGCGCGGCCGCCGAGGGTCATCGCCATCTGGTCCATCAGCGCGCCCTTGGTGGTCAGGTACCGGTCCTCGGACGGCAGGGAAATCGTGTAGCCCAGCGCTTGCCCGCGGCTGACGATCGAGATCTTGTGCACCTCGTCGGTGCCCTCGAGGTAGTACCCGACGAGCGCGTGCCCCATCTCGTGGTACGCGGTGATCTTGCGCTCCTTCTCCGAGAAGAGCCTCGACTTCTTCTCGGGGCCGGCGATCACGCGCATGATCCCTTCCTCGAGCTCGAGCTGGCCGACCGTCTTCCTCCCGCGGCGCGCAGCGAGCAGCGCGGCCTCGTTGATGACGTTCTGCAGGTCGGCGCCGGTGAAGCCCGGCGTTCCGGCGGCGAGCACGTCGAGGTCGATCTCCTTGTCGAGCGGCTTGCCCTTGGCGTGCACCTCGAGGATCTGCTGGCGGCCCTTGCGGTCGGGGCGGTCGACGACGATCTGCCGGTCGAAGCGACCCGGACGCAGCAGCGCCGGGTCGAGGATGTCGGGCCGGTTCGTCGCCGCGATGAGGATGATGTTGTCCTTCAGCTCGAACCCGTCCATCTCGACGAGGAGCTGGTTGAGCGTCTGCTCGCGCTCGTCGTGACCGCCGCCCAGGCCCGCGCCGCGGTGACGACCGACGGCGTCGATCTCGTCGATGAAGATGATGCATGGACTCGCCTGCTTCGCCTGCTCGAACAGGTCGCGGACGCGCGAGGCGCCGACGCCGACGAACATCTCGACGAAGTCGGAGCCCGAGATCGAGAAGAACGGCACGCCCGCCTCGCCCGCGGTCGCCCGCGCGAGGAGGGTCTTACCGGTGCCGGGCGGCCCGTAGAGGAGCACGCCCTTCGGGATGCGCGCCCCGAGTGCCTGGAACTTCTTCGGGTTCTCGAGGAACTCCTTGATCTCCTGGAGCTCCTCGACCGCCTCGTCCGCGCCCGCCACGTCCTTGTAGGTGACCTTCGGCGAGTCGGGCGACATCCGCTTCGCGCGGCTCTTGCCGAAGCTCATCACCTTCGAGCCGCCGCCCTGCATCTGGTTCATGAGGAAGATCCAGAACCCGATCAGGAGGAGGAACGGCAGGAAGCCGGTCAGCAGCGCCCACCAGGCGCTCGTCCCGATGCCCTTCGAGTCGAACTTGACGTTGTTCTTCTCGAGGACCTTCTGGTACTCGACCTGCGACTGCGGCGAGGGGTAGTTGACCTTGACCTTCTGCCCCGAGTCGAGCACCGCCGTGATCGACTGGCGGTTCGGCGAGAACGTGACCTCGCTCACGTTGCCCTGCTTCGTCTGCTGGATCAGCTCGGAGTACGTGATCTTGTTGCCGCTTTCGCGGCGCGGCATGAGCGTCTGACTCGCCAGATAGACGAGCAGGACGATCACGACCAGAGGGAAAAGCGCGCTGCGGAAGAACCGGTTCACGTTCTCGGAGCGTAGCAGCGTGTCTCCAGGCCGCCAGACCCCCCGAAAGGGCCCTTAACGGAGCGGAAACGCCCGCATCGGCGGCTGGTGACGCATTTGCGGCCCCGCAGGGGACGCCTTCAGGGATCTGCCCCGCCGCAGGCGGGGATCCGAGCGACCGGAATCCGCTCCTGCGGATTCCGGTCTTGCGAACAAATCATGCGCCGTTCGGCACGAGATTCGGGTGCAGCACGCCGATGTACGGCAGGTTCCGGTACCGCTCTGCGTAGTCCAGGCCGTACCCGATCACGAAGCGGTTGGGGATCTCGAAGCCGACGTACCTGACCGGCACCTCCACCTCGCGGCGCTCGGGCTTCGTCAGGAGCGCGCAGATCTCGAGGGACGCCGGCTTGCGCGCCGTGAGCGTCCGCCGGAGGTAGGAGAGCGTCAAGCCGGAGTCGATGATGTCCTCGACGACGAGCACGTCGCGACCCGAGATGTTGATCTCGAGGTCCTTGAGGATGCGCACGACGCCCGACGAGTCGGTCCCCGCGCCGTAGCTCGAGATCGCCATGAAGTCGATCTCGCACGGGACGGTCAGCTCCCGCATGAGGTCGGAGATGAAGAAGATCGCGCCCTTCAGCACGCCGATCAGCAGGAGGTCGCGTCCCTCGTAGTCGGCGGAGATCTCCGCGCCGAGCTCGACGATGCGGCTGCGCAGCGTCTCCCCGTCGATCAGCACCTCGCCGACGTCCTGGTGCACGGCGGTCATGCGTCGAGGCGCCTCACACGCACGACGCCCTCCCAGCCCGGCGCCTCCTCGATGCCGGTCACCGCGACGACCTCGCCGTCCTCGGTCGCGACGAGCGGCCAGCCGTCGCGATCCTCCCGCGGCACCTTCGCGTCCACGAGCACATCCTGCACCTTACGCGTGCGACCCGAGAGACGATCCCCCGGCCGCCGGGAACGGACGACGAGGCCCGGCCGGTCGCTTTCGATGCGCCACGGGCCCCACGTCACCGCCCCTTCGAGGCGAAGCGTGTCGTACGTCCGCACGGCGCGGATACCGCCGCCGAGGTCGGCGCTCCGCGTCCCCTCGACCGAGCTTAAGAGCTTCACGAGCGACGCCTCGAGCCGGCGCGGCAGCCGCGGCCGCTCGGCGCCGAGGGCGAGCAGGTTCGCCCGCGCCCGTGGATCGAGCTCGTCGAGGAGCGGCAGGAGGCGCTCACGGATGAGCCCGCGCTTCGTCTCGGGGTTCGTCGTGTCGGTTCGCCAGGCCAAACCGTTGGCGCGGCAGTAGGCCTGCGTCTCCTCGCGCCAGACCGTCAGGAGCGGCCGGACGATCCCGTCCGCGCGCCTGACGCGGATCCCGCGCGTCGACCCGCTCGAGACGAGGCGATAGAGGACGGTCTCGAGCTGGTCGGACGCCGTGTGGCCGGTCGCCCTGAGCCCGAAGCGCTCGGTCGACGCGTACCGCACGTCGCGCAACTCCGCCTCGGTCTCCGCGCTCCCGTCCTTGCAACAGTCTGTTGCAAGGGCCCGGCCGACCTCGACGATCTCCGCACCGAGCGCTTCGGCGCAGTGCGCGGCGTCGGCGTCCGCCTCGGCGCCGCGGAGCCCGTGGTGCACGTGGACGGCACGGACCCGGTAGCCGAGCCCGCGCAGCGCGTGCCAGAGGCACGTCGAGTCGGCGCCGCCGGAGACGAGGCACGTCACGTCACCGCCAGGGAGCAGGAGGTCGTTGTCGCGGATGTGCGCCTCGACGCGCTCCAGGACGTCCACGAGCCCAGTGTGCCTGGGGTCACGCCGAGTCGACGAACCGCGGCGCGGTTGCCCAGACCCGGAGCGTCTCCGCCGCGCGCTCGACGGCGTCGGCATCGAGCCGGAACGGCACGGCGTGCGGGACGTGCGCGATGCGCGCGGCCGGGAAGCTGCCGTCGGACGCGTCCAGCACGTAGCGGATGGCCAGCGCATGCGAAACGGCGAGGATCACGTCCTCGGGACACGCCAGGAGATCGTCGAGCGCGCCGGCGAACCGCTCGGCCGCGTGGGCCCGGCTCTCTCCGCCACCAGGGACCTCCGCATCGGGCTCGTTCGTCCATGCCCATGCGCGGTACTCCGCGAGCGGCCCGCCCTCGAAGGCGCCGAAGCCGATCTCACCGAGCCCGGGCGAGACGATGCGCGGAACGTTCCGATCGCCGAGGGCAAGCTCGAGCGTCTCCTGCGTGCGCCGAAGGGGAGTCGCGACGCCGAGGTCGACCCGCTCGTAGGCGATCGCTTCGCGGAGCGCCAACGCCTCCTCGAGACCCGCCTCCGACAGCCCCTCCCCCGGCGGGACGGAGCTGACGGAGTCGGAGACGTTGGAGGCCGCGTGCGCGTGGCGCACGAGTAGGAGCTGCCTCAAAAGAGGACGCTCCGGTAATCGAGCACATGGCGCATGCCGACGGCCTCGTACAGGCGTATCGCAGGCCCGTTCTCGGCGCGCACGAACAGGCAGACGGAGGGGACGCGGTCGAGCAGCAGCCGGATCAGGTCGCGCATCGCCCGGGTCGCGTTGCCCTGCCTCCGGGCGGGTGGGTCGACCCATACCTGCTGCAGCTGCACGGCCTGCGGCGTCCACGCGGATGCCTCCGCCTTGAAGAGGATCACGCCGCCCTCGAGCCAGACCCACGACCGCCCCTCCTCGATCTGAATGCGCGTCCGCCACCGGAAGCCGTTCGGGTCGCGCCGCATCGGATCGACGCCGAGCTCTTCGTAATGCGCCTGCGCACACGCCGGCACCAGGATGTCGAGATCCTGCTTCCGCGCCGCCCGGAGCCCGGTCTCGCCCGGCTCGGGCGGTTCGGTCGAGACGTACACCGGCTGGCCGCGCCGGTCCTCGCGCGCCTTCCCGAGCTTCTTCGAAGCGGCCTGCCAGAGGTCCGTCACCGCCTGCTGCTCGCCGATCAGCATCCGCGGGGCGGCGCGGCCGGTGAGGTCCGCGAAGGCGCCGCAGCCCTTCCCGGAGGGGACGACGTTCGTGCCGAGGTGGCAGAGCGCCTGGAGCTCTCCGCCGAGCGTCTCGAGGCCCGCGAACCGCCCCGAGCCTCGCCGCGCGACGTCCTCGAGGAAAACGCGCTCGACGGGGCCCTCGGCGCAGTACGCGAGGATCTGATCGGTCGTCGGCTCGACGAGGATCGGTCGCATCGCGACCGACACTCTATGAACCGCCGAAGCCGTAGGCTTGCGCGATGCCAATCCACGTACGTGCGAATCCGGGCGACTACGCCGAGGCGTGCCTCCTCCCCGGCGACCCGCTCCGCGCGAAGTACATCGCGGAGACCTTCATGGAGGACGTCGTCCAGCGAAACTCCGAGCGCGGGATGCTCGGCTACACGGGCACCTACGAGGGACAGCCGGTCTCCGTCCAAGCCAGCGGCATGGGCTGCCCGTCGGCCGCGATCGTGATCGAGGAGCTCGTCCAGCTCGGCGTTACGAAGATCATGCGCGTCGGGACCTGCGGGGGCCTGCAGGCCGACCTGTCGATGGGGGACCTGATCATCGCGCTCTCGGCGACGCCCGCCGACTCGACGGCCACCCACTATGTCCTCGGCGAGCCGCACGCCCCCACGGCCGACTTCGGGCTCGTCCACGAGGCGGTCCACCAGGCACGGGAGCTCGGCAAGCCCGTCCGCGTCGGCCCGATCGTGTCGAGCGACATCTTCTACAACCCGGACGCAGGCCTCGCCGGCCGCTGGTCCGATCGCGGCATCCTCGCCGTCGAGATGGAGGCGTCGGTGCTGTTCACCCTCGGCGCCCTCAGGAAGATCCAGGCGGGTTGCATGCTGATCGTCTCCGACGTCGTGGTCGAGGGCGAGTTCGTCCGCATCACGGACGAGGAGATGAGAGCTGCCGTCGATCAGATGACCGAATTGGCCCTTCACGTCGTCACGGCGTGAGGGCACTTTCGCTCTGCGAAGGTGCCAGAGGGACATGAGCGATCAGATCTCCACTGGCACTTCTCGGGCGAAGCCCGGGAAGTGCCTGTTCCTCGTCAACCCGGCGGCGGCGAACGGGTCGGCCGGACGCCGCTGGCCGGAGCTGGCGCGCCGCGCAGCCGCGGCCGGGCTCGACGGAGACGCGCTCCTCAGCGAGCGCCCAGGCCACCTCGGCGAGCTTGCGACGGGCGCGGTACTCGGGGGCGCGACGACGCTCGTCGTGGTCGGCGGCGACGGCACCGTCCACGAGGTGGTCGACGGCCTGATGCGGGCCGGGCTGGGGTCCCGGGTCGACATGGCCCTCATCCCACTCGGCACCGGGAAGGACTTCGCCCGCAGCATGCGGATCCCGTCGCGGTTCGACGCCGCCGTCGCCGCCGCACGAGACGGGCGCGTCCGCACCATCGACGTCGGCCGCGCGACGTACGCGACCGCCGACCGCGAGGCGCAGGCGTTCTTCGCGAACTTCGCGGGAGCGGGGATCAGCGGCGCCATAGCGCGCCGTGCGAACGAAACGACCAAGGCGCTCGGCGGGAAGGCGTCGTTCTTCTGGGCGACTCTCGCGGTCTTCAGCCGCTGGAAGCCGGCGGAGATGACGATCGAGATCGACGGCGAGGCGCGGCAGGCACGACTGCTCGAGGCGCTCGCCATGAACGGGGACTACACGGCGGGCGGGATGTGGGTGTCGCCGGAGTCCACGCCCGACGACGGCTCGTTCGACGTGGTCCTCATCGGCGACTTCTCGAAGCGGGAGTTCACGACGACCTTCCCCAAGATCTACCGCGGGCGGCACGTCGGTCACCCCAAGGTCGAGATCGTCCGCGCACGGGAGCTCCGCGTGGACGCGGACGACCCGCTTCCGATCGTGCTCGACGGCGAGCAGCCGGGCACGACCCCGGTGCGGTTCGAGCTCGTCCCGGGCGCGCTGCGCGTCCGAGTGCCGGCGGGTTAGACGCTACGGCGCGGCGTTGCGGGTCGGCGCCTTCGGCGCCGGCTTCTGAGCCCGCTTGAGCGCGGCAAGCTCTTTCTCGAGCTTCGTCACGCGCTCCTCGAGCGCGTCGACGCCGCGAACCTTCCGCGACAGCTCGTCGACGCGCTGCCGGAGGTCGTTGAACGCCTTGAGCGCCTTCGACCCGCCGGGAAGCTCCGCGAGGCGGTGCAGCGCGTCCTCGCCGCGGCCCGCGAGCCGCCCGATCACGTCCTGGTTGTCGTCCTTCTCCTTCGTGGCCACCTCCCAGTGATACCACGCTCACACGAGCTCGCGCGCGACAGCGGCAAGCGTCACGCCGGCGGGCTCGCGCACGACAATCGTCGCGGCTGCGTCGTACGGCGTGGGGTCGCGGTTGACGATCGCGAGCGCGGAACCCGCCGCGACAGCCTGGGCCGGGAGTCCCGCGACCGGCCACACCTCGAGCGACGACCCGACGACGAGCATGAGCGCCGTTTCGCGGACGAGCCGCTCGGCCCGCGCCATCGCCTCGACAGGCAGAAGCTCGCCGAACATCACGACGCCGGGCTTGAGGGTCGAGCCGCAGGCGGGGCAAGCGGGAGCCTCGGAGCCCTCGAGCTGGGCGAGCACGGCGTCGAGGGTCTCCGACCGTCCGCATTCCAGGCAGACGAACGAGCGGATCGAGCCGTGCACCTCCGTTACGTCGCGGCTGCCCGCGCGCGTGTGGAGGGTGTCGATGTTCTGCGTGACGACGGCCGTCACGTGGCCCGCGCGCTCCAACGCCGCCAGCGCCACGTGGCCCTCGTTCGGCTCGGCCGCGAGCAGCGAGTGGATCCGGGGCCCGTACCAGCGCCACACTCGCAGTGGGTCGCGTCGGAAGGCGTCGATCGAAGCGACGTCGTACGGATCGACCTGCGCCCAGAGCCCGCTCGCGGAGCGGAAGTCCGGAATCCCGCTCTCCGTGCTCATCCCGGCACCGGTCAGGACGACCGCCGGTCCCCGGTCGCGAATCAGCGCGGCGAGCTCGGCCGACGTCGACACCCGCGCATCGTAGGGTTCACGTCCCGGTGGGCTGGCTCGGCGACCCAACTGCGTTCGGCGTCTACATCGTCCTGGTCGGCGTCGTCGTCGAGGCGCTGGCCCTTCGGTCGGTCGCGCTCGGCGTCGATTCGAAGACGTGGCCCGTCGTCGAGGGACGCGTCACGTCGTCGAGGCTCGACCAGGACTCGGACGGGCAGGCCGCACCGCTCCTCGACGAGTTTCCGGTGGGAGGCCCGGTGGTGCTGCGCTACAACCCCTCGAAGCCGAGGTTTGCACGCGTGCGGCCGGGCGTGCCGTGGGAGACGTGGATGTGGGTCGTCATCGGCTTCGGAGCGCTGCTCCTCGGCGTCGGCGTCCTGCAGGGCTGGGTCGAGCCGAGCTAGAGGCTACGCCGCTATACCTCGCTGGCGGTGGACGACTATCCCCTCACCCACACCGTTCGCGTGCGGTTCGCCGAGACGGACGCGCAGGGAATCGCGCACCACGCGTCGTTCGTCGTCTGGCTCGAGGAGGCGCGCGTGGCATACCTCGCCGCCTTCGCGGGCGGCTACCGGGCGATCCGCGACCGCGGGATCGAGGCGCTGACCACCGGCGTCCACGTCGAGTACGAGCGGGCGGCGGCGTTCGACGACGTGCTCACGATCGGCGTGCGCTGCGCGGAGATCCGCGGCGCGCGGTTCCGCTACGAGTACGTCGTCGAGCGGGACGGCCTCCGCGTCGCCAGGGGCTGGACGACGCACGCGACAGTCGACGCCGCGACGCATCGGCCGACCCGCGTGCCGGAGTGGTTCGTCGCCGACGTGCTCAGGGCAGAGGCGGGGTCGGTTCCGTCGTGACCGGCTCGGTCGAGGCCGGCGCGCCGCGCGGCGGCCCGGGCTTGGCCGTCTCCGCCGGCTCGGCGCGCGGCTTCGGCTTCGTCCCGACCCGCACGATCGTCGGCTCGCCGACGTAGTACGAGCTCCACGTCGAGTCGTAGAGAAGCGTCCCGTCCGCCTCGTAGACCTTGCGCCGAACGCTCGTCTTCCGGGGCGGCTGTCCGACCACCTCGATCGAGCGCTTGCCCTTGAGCAGCGTCGGGTCCTTGATGCGCTTGATCGGCGCCTTCCCGACCACGACGAGCGGCGCCGTCTCGGTCTCGACCCGGCGGTCCTGCGGTGTCCCGTAGATGTTGACCGTCAGCGAGCCGGCGTTGACGAACGTCCGCAGAAGGAGCCAGCGGCTCGTGTCGTTCTTGAACACGAGATCGAGGTCCGGGTAGTTCACCGTCGCGTCGCGCCCGAGCGGGTAGTGGCTGATGTACAGCGCGTGGTTCGTCCGCCGCTCGATCGACAAGCCTGCCTCGAACGCTGCGTTGAAGACCGTCGTCGAGACCTGGCAGACACCGCCGCCGATGCCGGTCTGGAGCTCGCCGTTGATGATCACGGGGGCCTCCTCGAAGCCCTGTGCCTCGTTGCGCTCGCCCGTGGTCTGGTTGAACGAGAAGCGCTCGCCCGGTGCGACCAGCGCGCCGTCGATCAGCTCCGCGACGCGCTGCACGTTGTGGATGCGCCCAGGCGTGCCGCCGTAGGTCGTCGTATACGAGCCGACGACGCCTGTGATGCCCATCGCCTCCGCCTCGGCGGTCGTGCGCGCCGGCTGGGCGACGCGCGTGCCGACGGCGGCGGCACGGCTCGTCTGCGAGAAGATCGCCAGCTCGACCGCCTTCCGTGCTTCCTGGACGTCGAGGGTGCGCCCGGGTCGTGCCGGCACGAGCTCGATTCCGCCGGACACGACGCGGAACGTGGCGTCCCGCGGCTCGCGCGCAACCGTACGCGCGATCGAGGAGAACCACGCGCTCGCCTGGGGACCGCCAATCCCCACACGCGTCTCGCCCCCGCTCGGAAGGTCGAGGAACTGGGCGATCCGCCAGCGGGGAAGGCGGAAGCGCGTCGGGCCGACCGAGAGCGTGACCGGGCCAGAGACGGCGGTCGTCGCGGCCTGCGAGGCCGCGGCGAGCTGCTCGCTGGTGACCCGAGGTCGGCTCTCGACCATGGGCAGCCGGGTGGGAGCGCCACCACGGTGGAGCGATCCGAGCGCCCCCACGATCGCAGTCGCGGCAGCGTCACGGTCGAGGTGCGACCCCGGTCGCTCCGTGGCGACGCCGAACGCGAGGCCGTGACGGACGAGGCTCGCGTCGACCGGTGCGCGGTCGACGGACGAGGCAATTTGGCCGACGCTGTACCTCAGCACTGTCGGAAAGGCGTGCACGGTAGGCTCGAAGTCCGACCCGAACAGCCGCGACTGGAGCCGCTTCAGGCCGCGCACCGGCGCAGCGCCGCTACCGGCGTCGACCGCACGCCGGACGGCCCCTCCCCAGTTCGGCCGGATGCCGAGCTGCGACGCGGTGATGCGGAACGTCTTGCCGCCCGCGACGAAAACCACCGGCTCGCGCTGGACGCGCGCGGTGCGCTGCTCCAGCAGCCGCGTGGCCGCATGCGCCTCGAGCCCGCCGACGTCGACGCCGCCGATCGTCGTACCCTCGGGCAGGCGGCCGGGCGACCCGGCGAGGAGCGCCGCCGCACCGACGGCGAGCAGCATCAGCAGGCCCGCGCCCAAGGCGAGCCGGCGCGCCGCGGTACGGGGGGTGCGTCGTCGGCGCGCCATTCCCGAAACGCTGCTCGCGCCGGATGACACGGCCCCAAAATGTAGCCGAGCGCACTTGGCCGTCCTTCCCTCGTTCGAGGAGAGGCCGGGGGGCGTCAGAACACGAACAGCTCGACGCCGCCGGAGACGTTGAGCTCGATCCCCGTGACGTACGACGCCAGGTCCGAGCAGAGGAACGCGATCGCATTCGCGACGTCCTGCGGCTCGCCGGGCCGCTTGAACACCGTTCTGTTGGCGATGCGCTCGTTCATCGCCGGGTTCGCCATGTGGAAAGCCTCCGTGCCGATGATCCCGGGCACGACGGCGTTGCACGTGATGCCGTGCCGGCCGCCTTCCATCGCGAGCGTCTTGGTGAGGCCGAGCAGCCCGGCCTTCGTCGTCGAGTAGCTCGCCTGGCCGAAGCCGCCGAGCGTCCCCGCGACCGAGGCCATGTTCACGATGCGCCCCCACTGCCGCTCGCGCATGTGCGGCCACACCGCCTGGGCGCAGTTGAACGCGCCCGTAAGGTTGACACGAAGGTCGCGCTCCCAGAGCTCCCGTCGCTGGTCGGCGAACTGGCCGACGTGGTCGAGCGTGCCCGCGTTGTTGACGAGGATGTCGACCGAGCCGAGCTCGCCGACGACGCGCTCGACCGCGGCGTCGACCTGCGCACGGTCGGTGACGTCGCATCGGACCGCGAGAGCGCGGCGACCGAGCCCGCGGATCTCGTCCACCGTCGACTCGGCATGCACCATCCCCTGGGCCACCGCGGCCTGCGCGAGCACGCCGTAGGCCTCGGCGGCGCTCGTGTCGGACTCGACGAGGATGTCCGCAATCGCGACGTCCGCGCCCGCCCGCGCGAGCGTCAGCGCGTCGGCGCGCCCGAGCCCTCGCGAGCCGCCCGTGACGAGCGCGACCCGGCCCGACAGGTCGATCTCCAGCGCCATCGGGCGATCCTAGTGCTGATACAAGCCCACTCGTGGAGCGGATGGGCGTGGACGAGCGGCGCGCACGGCTGGCGGTGCGTCATCGGCTGGCGCTCGGCGCGCAGGCTCGCAATCCGCTCGAGGCGGCGCAGTCGATGGTCGTCCTCCACTCGACCGACGCGCCGACGGTGTTCCTCTCGGTGTGGGCGCGGACGAAGCGATTCGAGGTGGCAGACCTGGAGCAGGCGCTCTACGACGACCGAAGCCTCGTCCGGATGCTCGCGATGCGGCGCACGCTGTGGGTCGTACCGCGCGAGCTCGTCGCCGTCGTCCACGCGGCGGCCTCACGCGCTGTCGCCGCACGGGAGCGCCGGCGTCTCGAGGATGCCGCGAGCCGCACGGCAGAGGACGACCGGCGCTGGGTCGACGAGGTCGAGGCGGCGGCGCTCGAGGCACTCGCGGAGCGTGGCGAGGCGTTCACTGCCGACGTGACCCGCGACAGCCCGTTGCTCGCGACGAAGATCACCCTCGGCTCGGGACGGTGGCAGCTCGAGGCGAGCGTCGCGTCGCGCATCCTGCCCCTCCTCGCGGCCGAGGGGCTCGTCGCCCGCGGCCGTCCTCGAACGACGTGGGTCAACGGCGTGTACCGGTGGACGCCCATGGAGTCGTGGCTCGGCGCACCGATCGAACGGCTCGAGCTGCACGAGGCACAGGCGGCGCTCGTCCGCCGCTGGCTCGCCGCGTTCGGCCCGGCGACCGAGACCGATCTCCGTTGGTGGACGGGCTGGACTGCGGGCGAGACTCGAGCTGCCCTGGCGGCGACGCCGCATGCGACGGTCGAGCTGGACGGCGGCGCGACGGGCCTCGTGCTCGCCGAGGATCTCGAGCCGACCGAGGCGCCGAAGCCGTGGGTTGCCTTGCTCCCGGGCCTCGACCCGACGACGATGGGCTGGAAGCAGCGGGACTGGTACGTCGGGCCGCACGAGCGCCTGCTCTTCGACACGAACGGGAACGCCGGGCCGACGGTCTGGTGCGACGGCCGCGCCGTCGGCGGCTGGTCGCAGCGCAAGGACGGCGAGATCGCCTTCCGGTTGCTCGAGGACGTCGGCGGCGAAGCCGTCGCCGCGATCGCGCGCGAGGCGGACCGGCTTGCCACCTGGCTCGGCGACGTTCGCTTCTCGCCGAGCTTCCTCCCGCCCTTCCAGCGGGAGCTGACGACGTAGGACGTCTGGGCTCTGGCTGAAGCCAGAGCCCGGAGCGGAGGCCGTGCGCCCGAGGCCGGAGAAACGCCTGGGCTCGGGGAGCTGGCTACGTCGTACGGACGGGGCTCTGGCTGAAGCCAGAGCCCGGAGCGGAGGCCGTGCGCCCGAGGCCGGAGAAACGTCTGGGCTCCGGCTTCAGCCGGAGTCCCGCCTTCCTCGCAAGCGCCGCGGGGACTGACCCCGGTGAGGTCAGCCCTCCAAGAAGATCTCCTTGGCGATCACGAGCCGCTGGATCTGCGACGTGCCCTCGTAGATCTGGAACAGCTTCGCGTCGCGCATCAGCTTCTCGACGGGGTACTCCTTGATGTAGCCGTAGCCGCCGAAGACCTGCACGGCATCGGTCGTCACCTTCATCGCCGTGTCCGCCGCGTAGCGCTTCGCGAACGACGAGTACTTCGTCGCCTTGCGGCCGTAGCCCTGGTCGAGCATCCACGCCGCCTGCCAGGTGAGCAGTCGCGCGGCTTCGATCTCGGCCGCCATGTCCGCGACGAGGAACGAGACGCCCTGGTTCATCGCGATCGGCATCCCGAACTGGACGCGCTCCTTTGCGTAGTCGATCGACAGCTCGTACGCCGCCTGGGCGACGCCGACGGCGCCGATCGCCGTGCCCGGTCGCGTGAAGTCGAGCGTCTGCATCGCGATCTTGAACCCGTCCCCCTCCTCGCCGAGGCGGTTCGCGACCGGAACGACGACGTCCTGGAACGCAACCGCGGAGGTGTCCGTCGCGCGCTGTCCCATCTTGTCGAGGTGCTTCTCGATCGTGACGCCCTGGGCGTCCATCGGGATCACCAGCGCGGTCAAGCCGCGGTGGCCCTTCGTCCTGTCCGTCGACGCGAAGCAGACGATCCACGACGCCTGCCCGGCGTTCGTGATGAACATCTTCGAGCCGTTGACGACGTACTCCTCGCCGTTCCGCACAGCCGTCGTCTGGATGCCGGAGACGTCCGAGCCGGCACCGGGCTCGGAGAGCCCGAAGCAGCCCAGGATCGGCTCGGCGACGAGCGGCGCGAGCCACTCGCGCTTCTGCTCCCCTGTTCCCGCGATCAGGATCGGGCCGGCGGCCAGGCCGTTGGCCAGGATCGACGTGCCGATCCCCGAGCAGCCCCAGTTGAGCTCCTCGCCGACGAGCATCCCGTCGAAGGCGGAGAGCTCGGGGCCGCCGAGCGCCTCCGGCAGGTGGAGGTTCATGAGCCCGATCTCGTGCGCCTTCGCGACGACGTCGGCCGGGTGCGTCTGGTGCTCGTCGTACTCCGCAGCCCTGGGCCGGATCTCCTTCTCCGCGAACTCCCGCGCGAGCGACCGAAGCTCCTTCTGCTCGTCGGTGAGCGCGAACGAGACTCCGTTCGCGAGGCCCGTCTCCAGTGTCGCCATGCCGGCTCCCGAGATCGATTGACTAGTCAGTCAACCAGTATAACCGGGTCAGGCCCAGGTGACGGAGGTCGGCCTCAGTAGCTGAAGACGGTCGCGTCGCCGTCGCCGATCCACTCCCAGAGCGGCGTCGCCCCGGCGACCCTGGCGTTGGCCACGAGCTCGGCGTCCTCGAGCCCTTTCGCGTTGAGGCAGATCGGGCAGACGAGCAGCTCCCCGCCCTTCTCGGCGACCTGCTCGAAGAGCCGCTCGAGCGGTGGGCATCCCTTGCACGCCTCTCCGTTCATGTGGCCGGGCAGCGCGAGCCGAACCGCCTCCTTCGTCAGGAAGAACGCGACCGGCCTGCCCGCGTCGAGCGCCGCACCGCCCACGAGAAAGGCGATCATCACGCGCTCGGCGTCCTCGAGCCCAGTCGTCAGGTTCACGACCACCCTGCCGCCCTCTGCCATTACGACTCCTCTCCGTTCCGCTCGGGCTTGAACGCCGTGACCGTGGCGCCGTTTGGGCCGTACTCGAGAGCTCTCTGCCGCGTGTGCCGGCACGCCACGTCGAGCCCCGGATCGACGGCCATGGAACGAACCGTAACGACGCGAACACCTATCGATCTACACGAGTCTCGCGATACCGGGTATCTCCGACGGCGATCGCTGTCAGTCGGCCTTCCGGGTGGCCACTAGATGTGCGCCAGACCCCGCGCCGGCCGGAAGCTCGTCTTCGCCACGATGATGCCGCTTGCCGCGGTGATCGTCGCGACGACGCCGATCGCGGCCCCGTCCCCCAGCCCGTCGGCCACGAGGCCCGAGGTCAGCGCGCCGGCGACGAGCCCGAGATCGCGCCAGAACCGGTAGCGGCCGACTGCGCCGGCTCGCTGCCGTGGTGCGACGGCGTCCGACACCGCCGCGATCAGCGTCGGGTAGACGAGCGCCGTGCCGACGCCGAGGGCTGCCGAAGCCACGAGCGCGGCCGGCACGCGTCCGCCGCCGGCTACCAGGAGGACCAGCGCCGCCGCCTGGACGAGCATGCCGGCGACGATCAGCGGCTTCCGTCCCGCGACGTCGGAGAGCCAGCCGGTGCCGAGCTGGCACACCCCCCACACGGCGGGGTAGAGGGCGGCGACGACCGCGATCTCGCGGACGCTCGCGCCGTGCGCGGCGAGATAGAGCGGAGCGAGGCCCCACGCGAGCGCGTCGTTCAGGTTGTTGACGAAGCCGGCCTGCTCGCAGGACATGAGCACGCGCCCGGCACGCGGCGTCGGCTCCGCGTGTCGGTCCTCGTGCGCAACGTGCGCGCCCGTGTCGCGGACGGCGACTGCCGTGACGATCCCGCCGGTGAGCGAAAGGGCCAGCGCCCCGACCCAGACGACCGTCAGCGGCGTGAACGTCGCCGCAAGCGCGCCGGTGACGAAGGCCGCCACCGCGACGCCTCCGTAGCCGAAGGACTCGTTCAGCCCGAGCGCGAGCCCGCGGCGCGTCGGCCCGGCGAGGTCGATCTTCATCACGACGGTCATCGACCAGGCGAGGCCTTGCGCCGCACCGAGCAAGAGGTTTGCGACCACGACGAGCCACCAGCCGGGGGCCACTGCCAGCAGCGGGCCGACGGGGAGCGCGAGCATCCAGCCGAGGATGAGCAGATTGCGCCGCCCGACTCGGTCGGCCAGCCTTCCCGCTGCGAGATTTGCGCTCGCCTTTGCGAGCCCGAACGCGGCGATGAACACGAGCACGGCCGCGGTCGAGTCGATCCCGAACTCGCCCTCGCCGACGAGGGGCAGCACGCTCCGCTCGAGCCCCGCGAGCGCACCGACGATCCCGTTGAGCACGACGAGCAGTCCGAACTGGCCCGCATTCGCGCGAAGCCCGAGCGCGACGGCGTCGCTCACACTGCGATCTGCGACCGGCCGGCGCGGTTGGCCGCGACGATCTCCGCCTGGTGCGCGGGCGGAGGCGGCACGTCCGTGAGAAGCGCCCGAACGAACGCGTCCGCGTCCTCGTGCTGCAGCGCGACGTTGTGGCGCCGCTCGAACCCGATCGTGGAGAACGGGTTGCCGGAGAGGCCGCGTCCGCACACCGAGCCGCCGTAGTGGCTCGGATACACGACGACATGGTCGGGAAGCTCGAGCACCCGCTCGAGCGAGTGGTGCAGCTGCCGTGCGAGAGGCTCGGGGTCGCCGGCCGCGTGGAGGTCGGGCCGACCGACGTCGCCGACGAGCAGCGAGTCACCGGTGAACACGAGCCACGGCTCGAGCGTCTCGCGGCGTCGGTCGGCGACGACGAACGCGAGGTGCGCCGGGGCGTGCCCCGGCGTGGAGAGCGCCCGAACGTGCGTGTTGCCGAGCTCGACGACGTCCCCGTCGTCGAGCGCGACGTGGCCGAAACCGACGCCCGCCCCGGCCGGAAGATACGCCCTCGCTCCGGTTCGCTCGACGAGTGCGGGGAGCCCTGAGACGTGGTCGGCCTGGACGTGCGTCTCCAGGACGGCGACGATCGGAGAGCCGGCCTCCGCCGCCGCGTCGACGTATGCGTCGACCAGCTCCGCGTGGGGGTCGACCACGGCGAGTTGTCGCTTCGTGGTGCAGCCGAAGAGGTAGCTGGCGCAGGACGTCGGCGCGTAGAGGAACGGGCGAAGGATCACCTCTCGCGAGGGTACGGGCGCCTGTATCATCGCGCCAGGCGAAATCGAAGATGCCTCCCATCGCCGAAATCGATGCCCCGGCCAGCGTGCTGCGCGAGCTCTGGGACACGACGCGGATGCGCCTCCTGGTCGAGATCGGCCGTCGCGGAAGCCTCTCCGCCGCCGCAAGGGCGGTCGGCATCGGCCAGCCGAGCGCGAGCCAGCACCTGCGACTGCTCGAAGCGGCCGCGGGGCAGCGGCTCGTCGAGCGCGGAGGTCGCGGGAGCCGGCTGACGGAAGCAGGCGAAATCCTCGCCGCGCGCTCGGCGCAGGCGCTTGCCAGCCTGGCGAGCGCCGACGAAGAGCTTGCCGCGCTCGCCGGGTTGCAGACGGGAACGATTCACCTCGGCGCGTCGTCCGTGCCCGGGATCTACCTCCTGCCTCAGGCGCTCGACTGCTTCCGGACCGACTACCCGGCTGTCAGGGTCGAGGTGAAGATCGGCTCGACCGCCGGGGTGCTCGGCCGCCTCCTCCGTGGCGACGTCCAGCTTGCGCTCGTCGGCGAGACCGACGCGGGCGAGCGGGTCATGCTGCGGCCGTTTCTCGAGGACGAGCTCGTCGGCATCGCGCAACCGGGCTCGCTCCCGATCGCCGACGGCCTCGTCTCCGGGAAGACGCTCGAAGGAAGGCTCCTGCTGAGCCGGGAGGCCGGGTCCGCATCGCGGACGGTCGCCGAGGCCGCGCTCGAGGGTGCCGGCGTCCGTCTCGCCGGCCGCTGGGAGCTCGGCGCGAGCGAGGCTGTCAAACGGGCTGCGCGCGAAGGCCTCGGCGTCGCATTCCTCTCCCGGCTGGCCGTGGCCGAAGAGATCTCGCGCGGTGAGCTCGAATCGTTTCGGATCGCCGGGATGCCGCGGATCAGGCGCTCGCTCTGCGTCGCGACCGTCGCCGGACGAGACCTTTCCCCCGCCGAGCAAGGCTTCATCGCGACGCTCACGCGATGCTGTGTCAAGACCGCCGCCTTTGCCGAGACGCATGTCGGCCGCATCGGCGCGTAGGGGCGGCTCTACAATCACGTCGTCCCGGAACCCGGACGGAGGCCCCTTGGCAACGACGAGTGCCGCACCAACCGCGCTCGACCCGCTCGACCTGCTCGCGGTCGACGCGCTGCTCGACGACGAGGAACGTGCGATACGGGACACGGTCCGCCGCTTCGTGCGCGAGCGCGTGCTTCCCGAGGTCGGCGACTGGTTCGAGCAGGGCATCCTCCCGGGCGAGCTGATCCAGGAGCTCGCGGGTCTCGGTCTCTTCGGCATGCACCTCGAGGGCTACGGCCTCCCGGGCGCGAGCTCGGTTGCCTACGGGCTGACGTGCCTCGAGCTCGAGGCAGGAGACGCGGGCGTCCGCAGCGCGGTGTCCGTGCAGGGCTCGCTCGCGATGTTCGCCATCTGGCGCTGGGGCTCGGAGGAGCAGAAGGAGCGCTGGCTGCCGGCGATGCACCGTGGTGAGGCGATCGGCTGCTTCGGCCTCACCGAGCCGGACGCGGGCTCCGACCCAGGGGCGATGCGGACGCAGGCGCGACGCGACGGCTCGGATTGGATCCTGAACGGCGCCAAGATGTGGATCACGAACGGGACGATCGCCGACGTCGCGGTCGTGTGGGCGCGGACGGAGGACGAGGAGATCCGCGGCTTCCTCGTCGAGAAGGGCATGCCCGGGTTCTCCGCCCCGGAGATCCACAAGAAGATCTCGCTCCGCGCGTCGGTCACGTCGGAGCTCGTCCTGCAGGACGTGAGGGTGCCGGCCGACGCGATGCTTCCCGGCGCCTCGACCCTGCGTGGGCCGCTCTCGTGCCTCAACGAGGCGCGTTACGGGATCGTGTGGGGCTCCGTCGGGGCGGCGCGCGCCTGCTTCGAGGAGGCGCTCTCCTACGCGAAGGAGCGGATCGTCTTCGGCAAGCCGATCTCCGCGTACCAGCTCACGCAGCAGAAGCTCGCGGAGATGGCGCTCGAGCTCAACCGCGGCCTCCTCGTCGCGCTCCACCTCGGCCGGATGAAGGACGCGGGCACGCTCCGTCCGGAGCAGGTGAGCCTGGGCAAGATGGGCAACGTGCGCGGCGCGCTCGAGGTGTGCCGCTCCGCCCGCACGATTCTCGGCGCCAACGGCGTCACGCTCGAGTATCCCGTGATCCGGCACATGAACAACCTCGAGTCGGTGCTCACCTACGAGGGCACGCACGAGGTGCATACCCTCGTCGTCGGCCAGGCGCTGACCGGCGAGAGCGCCTTCGGGCGAGCCTAGGTCGGCCTCGGAGCCGTCTCCTCCGCCGCCGGAACGACGGCGACCTCCGCCCAGCGAAGCCGCCAGACGAGAGGGATCGCGAGGATGATCGGCACGCCGAGCACCGGCCACAGCGCCTCGTAGCCCTCCGTCGCCTCGAGGTGCGGACGGAGGATGTCGATCGCCGCCCCCGCCGCGAGCGGGCCGATCAGTAGGCCGAGCCCTTTCGTCGTCGTCGCAAGACCGGAGATGGTGCCGCGCTCGCCCGGCGGCATCAGCTTGAACAGCAGGCCCCAGGCGAGCGTCATCACGGTGCCGCCGGCGATCGCGACGAGGAAGATGAGCACGAGATACCACGCGTGCCATTGACGGCCGAGACCGCCGGCGAGAAGCCCCACGCCGTAGACGACCGAGGCCGCGGTGATCAAACGGGCCAGCCCGATGCGATCGCCGAGCCGTCCGGCGAAGAGCGCAGCGACGACGTATCCGCCGGCGACGGCCATGAGGACGTACGTCGACGTCATCAGCGGCTCGTCCAGCCCCTCGGTGACGTACAGCACCGCGAACGTCCGCGCTCCCGCGAAGGTTCCCTCCCAGGCAGTGTTGGCGGCGAGAAACGTCGCCACGTCGCGGTTCGCGCGAAGCACGCGCCAGGACTGGGCCACGTACGTTCGCACGCCTTCGAACACGCGGCCGTGACCGCCGTCCTCGCTGATGAGCAGGATCGGCACGACGCACGCGGTGGCGACGACGCCCGCGGCGACGAGGAACGGCGCCGGCCGCCAGACGTGGAACAGGAAGCCTCCGCCGATCAGCGCGCCGCCGATCGCGATCCCGCGGAAGACGTGCTGGACGCCCTGCGCACGCCCGAACACCCGGTCCGGGAGCACGTCGGGATACAGGCCGCGGTACGGCGGCTCGTACACGTAGTAGGCGAAGAAGAGCGCGAAGAGCAACAAGGCCGTCGTCCAGAGGTTCGGCATGAACGCGATCAGCGCGAGCGAGAACGCCATCGGCCCGACCGCGACGAGCATGAACGGCCGGCGCCGCCCGAGCGGTGTGTGAAACGTGTCGCTCCACGAGCCGGTCACGAGCGGGAGGGTCATCGCGAAGAACCCCTCGGCGGCGAGCACGAGGCCGACGAGCGTCGTCGACTCCGTGTAGCGGCCGAGGATCGGTGGCAGGTACGCCGCGGTCGTGGTCAGCGCCCAGGCGAGCCCGAGCGCTCCGGCCGCCAGGATGACGATATTCCGGGTCGCCGGCGCGCCCGCGTCAGTCGACGACGGACGCCCGGACGAGACCGCCGCAGAGGACGTCGACGATCGTTCGCTCGGCACGGGCGACCTCCTCGTCGCCGTCGGGCAGCCTGCTCATCACCCACCCGGTCAGGATCTCCTCGAGCCCGCCGTACACGACCCAGCTCGCGAGACGGGGGTCGAGCTCCTCGCGGAAGACGCCGTCCGCCTGGCCCTGCTCGATCACCCGCTGGATGACCGCGAAGCCCTTGCCGATGTCCTCGACCTGAGACGCGAGCTGCGGGCTCCGGCCGACCTCGCGCACCATCACCGTCACGAGGTCGGGGTCGTTTCGCCATGTCCGGAGGAGGATCTTCACGATCGCTCGGAGCTTCTCGTCGGCACGGCTGTCCGAGCCCTCGACCTGCTCGAAGCGGGCGACGAGCTCGCGCCAGTTCTCGCGGAAGACGGTTCGGAGCACCTCGTCCTTGGACTCGAAGTAGTGGTACAGGAGACCGTGCGCGACACCCGCCTCCTCGGCAATGTCCCCGACCCGGGACGTGTGGAAGCCGCGGCGTGCGAAAACGCGGACGGCCGCCTCGAGGATGAGGCGGCGCTTCTCCTCGGCCCCCGCCTGCCGCTCGCTCCGGGGCCGCTCGCGCGCGATTGAACCGTCAGTCAACGTCCGGTCAGAATAGGCGCCGTGGCCGACGCCGTCCAACCACCGCTCCAGGGCATCGTCGTCGTCGATCTAACCCGCTATCTGCCGGGTGCGTTCGCCGGGCAGGAGCTGCTGCGGCTCGGCGCGCGTGTCGTCCGCGTCGAAGCGCCGGAAGGCGATCCGATGCGGACGACGGCGCCTGCGTGGGACCTCGCGCTTCGGCGGGGCAAGGACTCAGTCGTCTGCGACCTGAAGGCGGACGGCGCCTTCGCACGGGCGTTGTGCGCGAAGGCGGACGTCGTGCTCGAGGGCTTCCGTCCCGGCGTCGCGGCGCGCCTCGGCGTCGGCCCCGACGACGTGCCCGCACGCGCCGTCTACTGCTCGATCACGGGCTTCGGCGCAACGGGCCGGCACGCCGACCGCGTCGGCCACGACCTCAACTACCTCGGCTGGGCCGGCGCACTCGCCGACACGGCGCCGGGCCTGCCTCCGGTCCAGGCGGCCGACCTCGCGGCCGGCGCGATGCGGGCCGTCTCGCTCGTCCTGGCGGCGCTCGTCCGCCGCGAGCGCACCGGCGAGGGCGCACACCTTGTCGTGTCGATGACGCACGGCGCCCACGACCTCGTCGCGCATCGCGTCGGGGGCGACCCGCTCGCCCGCCTGCTGACGGGTGGGCTCGCGTGCTACGCGGTCTACGAGACGCGCGACGGGCGGCATCTGACCGTCGGAGCGCTCGAGCCGGCGTTCTTCGCGCGTCTCTGCGAGCTCGCCGGAATGCCGGAGCTCGCAGACCGGCAGTACGACGAGGTGCAGGAGCCTCTGCGTGCGGAGCTCGCGGCCGTGTTCCGCGAGCGGACGCTGGCCGAGTGGCTTGCGCTGTTCGACGCCGCGGACGTCTGCGTCGGTCCCGTCGCGACCCTCGAGGAGGCGCACGCCGACCTCGGCCCCTGGCCGGAGCCGCCGCCTGACGTGCCGCTCGGCGCGCACACCGAGGCGTGGCGCCGGGAGCTGGAGAGCGCCTGAGGCAGTTGCGGCGGCGAAGCCGACGCCTTTTAGGGATGTGCCCCCGCCGAAGGCGGGGGCTCCCCGCCATCGGGATCCGCTCCTGCGGATCCCGATCTGGCGGACAATCCCAGCGCCGCAGGAAGCGCGAGCAGCGTGTCGATGCGGTCCGGCTCTCCGACGTGGAGACCGTCCCGGTCCACGAGGATCGCCCGCATTCCCAGCGCGCGGGCGCCCTCGATGTCGTCGGCGAGCGAGTCGCCCACCATCGCCGCCTCCGACGGGCTCGCGTCCAGCGCGGCAAGGGCGGCCTCGAAGATCGAGCGGTGCGGCTTCACGCGCCCGTGCGCCAGCGACCCGATGCAGGCGTCGACGTCGAGCCCGTGGTGCCGGGCGAACTCCTCGAGATCGCGCTGCCCGTTCGAGACGAGCGCGATCCGCAGCCCGTGCGCACGAAGCGCCGCGAGCGCCGGGAGCGCGTCGTCGAACAGGAAGAAGTTCTCGTGCCGCTCCCACTCGCGGACGAGCTCGACCGCGCACGCGCGGGAGGGTTCCGCCTCGCCCCCCATCCCGCGCACGATGTCCTCGGTGAACCGGATCCAGAGCTCCTCGTCGTGGACGAGCTCCGGGTGCCGCTGGAGATCGGCGATCGCCGCCAGCCGGGCCTGGTCGTACCGCGCGGGCTCGAGCGCGAGTCCGTGCCGCTCGCCGACGCGCCGGTACCCCTCGGGCCCGAGCTCCGGCCCGGGCCGGAAGAGCGTGAAGTCGACGTCGAGGAGGACTGCCTTGAGCACGGCCCCGAGGATACGGAGCACTAGGAGACACCGTGGTCTCGAGCGGCGGACTTGACATGCCCGCCTGATTGGTCGAATGTATTAGGCGAATGGCTAAGCCAGCTGTGCGGCCCGGACACGAAACCGAGCAGGCGCTGCTCGACGCTGCCGAACGACTGCTCATCGAGGTGGGCGCGGCCGGCATCACGACACGCAAGGTCGCCGAGGAGGCCGGCGCGAACCACGGGCTTGTCCACTACTACTTCGGATCCGTCGAGCAGCTGCTCGTGCGGGTGCTCGAGCGGTTCACCGAGCGGCTGATCGAGCGGCAGCGCGAGATGTACGCAACCGACGTCTCCTTCGTCGAGAAGTGGCGCACGGCGATCTCCTACCTCGAGGAGGATCGCCCGTACCAGAAGATCTGGTTCGAGCTGCAGGCGCTCGCTTGGAACCGACCGGAGCTGCAGGAGCGGCTCGCACACGTCCACGCCGAGTGGCGCGTCGTCCTGAGCGAGGCGTTCGCCCCTTTCCGGGAGCAGCTCGGGCTCGAGATCCCGCTCGAGGCGCTCGTCACGCTCGTCTACACGTTCAACGAGGGCATCATGCTCGACCGACTCTCCGGTATCGAGACGGGCCACCGCGAGCTGCTCGAGTGGATCGACTCCTGGCTCGAGGAGAGAGCCGATGGCGCTTGACCTCGCGCACGCGTCGGCGCGCGAGCAGACACGCGCCCGCTACCCGGATAAGGAGGACCACGTCGAGCGCGACGGCGTCCGAACCTTCTACGAGGTGCACGGCGACGGCGAGCCGACCGTCTTGCTCATGCCCACGTGGTCGATCATCCACTCGCGCCACTGGAAGATGCAGATCCCCTACCTGGCGCGGCACTGTCGCGTTGTCGCCTTCGACGGCCGCGGCAACGGACGCTCGGACCGCCCACCCGAGCCCGACGCCTACCGCGAGGAGGAGTTCGCGGCGGACGCGATCGCCGTGATGGACGCTACCGCGACCGAGCGCGCGGTCGTCGTGTCTCTCTCGCGCGGCGCCGAGCGGTCGCTGCATCTCGCGGCAGAGCACCCGGAGCGCGTCGACAAGCTCGTGTTCATCGCCCCGGCACTCCCGCTGCCGCCGGCCACGCCACGCCTCGAGGCCATTCGGGCGTTCGAGGAGCGGGGTGACGAGCACGACGGCTGGGCGATGTGGAACCGCCACTACTGGGTCGAGCACTACGAAGACTTCCTCGAGTTCTTCTTCTCGCAATGCTTCACGGAGCCGCACTCGACGAAGCAGCGGGAGGACGCGGTCGGCTGGGGCCTCGACACGGACCCCGAGACGCTCGTCGCAACGCAGCTGGCGCCGCGCCTCATGGACGAAGAGGCCGTCCTCGCGCTCCTGGCGCGGATCGACTGCCCGATCCTCGTGATCCACGGAAGCGACGACGCCATCCGCCCCTGCGCCTCCGGCGCGCGTCTCGCGGAGCTGGCGAACGGCTCGCTGACCGTGCTCGAAGGCTCGGGGCATCTGCCCCACGCCCGCGACCCCGTCAAGGTGAACCTGCTGCTCCGCGACTTCATCGTCCCCGCGCCGCCGCCACGGTCGTGGGTGCGCGGGCGCGCGCGTCGCAAGCGCGCCCTCTACATCTCCTCTCCGATCGGCCTCGGCCACGCCCAGCGGGACGTGGCGATCGCGGACGAGCTGCGCAAGCTTCGTCCCGACGTCGAGATCGACTGGCTCGCGCAGCACCCGGTGACGGCCGTCCTGGAGGCGCGCGGCGAGCGGATCCACCCGGCGAGCGCGTTCCTCGCGAACGAGTCGCGTCACATCGAAAGCGAGTCGGCGGAGCACGACCTGCACTGCTTCCAGGCGATCCGGAGGATGGACGAGATCCTGCTGGCGAACTTCATGGTCTTCCACGACCTCGTTCGCGAGGAGCAGTACGACCTCTGGATCGGAGACGAGGCGTGGGAGCTCGACTACTACCTGCACGAGAACCCCGAGCAGAAGCGGGCGCCGTACGTGTGGCTGACCGACTTCGTCGGCTGGCTCCCGATGCCGGACGGCGGCGACCGCGAGGCATTCCTGACGGGCGACTACAACGAGGAGATGATCGAGCACATCGCGCGCTACCCGAGCGTGCGCGACCGCGCCGTCTTCGTGGGCAACCCGGACGACATCGTTCCGGAGCGCTTCGCGTCGCACCTGCCGTGGATCCGCGAGTGGACGCAGGATCACTTCTCGTTCTCCGGCTACGTCACGGGCTTCGACCCGGCAGCGTTCGCCGACCGCGACGCGCTCCGGGCGGAGCTCGGCTACGGCGATGACGAGCAGGTCTGCATCGTCACGGTCGGCGGCTCGGGCGTCGGCGGCGACCTCCTGCGCCGCGTGATCGCCGCCTACCCGGACGCGAAGCAGCGTGTCCCGGCGCTTCGGATGATCGTCGTCGCGGGACCGCGTATCGCTCCGGAGACGCTCCCGGCACACGAGGGCCTCGAGGTGTGTGCGTACGTGCACGACCTCTACCGGCACCTGGCCGCCTGCGATCTGGCCGTCGTACAAGGTGGGCTGACGACGGCGATGGAGCTCACCGCGAACCGGCGACCGTTTCTCTACTTCCCCCTTCGCCACCACTTCGAGCAGAACCTCCACGTCCGGCACCGGCTCGAGCGGTACGGCGCCGGTCGATGCATGGACTTCGAACGCGAGACGCCAGAGACGATCGCGGCCGCCATCGCCGAGACGATCGGTCGCGAGGTCGACTACCGGGCCGTCGAGTCCGACGGAGCCGCGCAAGCGGCCGCGTTGATCGCGCCGCTCATCTAGCCCAGCGGACCGCGGAGATCTCGGTCCCGGCCCGGTACTTGACATGCAATCCATGATTTGGTCAAATGCCTAAGTCAATCGCATAAGTCAATCGGACCAACGACTCCGCTGAAGGGAGGATCCGTGCACACCCACCACGACCGCCCCCCGTCCTTCCTCGCTTCGCCGGCAGACGCATTCGATGCGCCGGCCGAAGAGATCCTCTACGTCGCGTGCCTCCGCGAGGGACCGGGCGTCGACGCGCCGGACTTCCTGGCCGTCGTCGACGCCGAGACGGGCGGCATCGTCCACGAGCTGCCGCTGCCGAACGTCGGCGACGAGCTGCACCACTTCGGCTGGAACCGCTGCTCGTCGGCCTGCCACGGGCCGGACCGCTCGCACTTGATCGTCCCCGGGTTCCGGTCCTCGCGGTTCCACGTCGTCAACGTCGCGGACGACCCGCGCCATCCCCACATCGAGAAGGTGATCGAGCCCGAGGAGATCGTCGCGAAGACCGGCTACACGAGACCCCACACGGTCCACTGCATGCCGGGCGACAACATCGTCGTCGCGATGCTCGGCGACGCCCACGGCAACGGCAGCGGCGGCTTCGCGGTGCTCGACGCGAAGACGTTCGAGGTCAAGGGCCGCTGGGAGAACGGGGGCCGAAAGCCGCCGCTCAACTACGACTTCTGGTACCAGCCGCGAAAGAACGTCCTCGTCTCGAGCGAGTTCGGCGAGCCCAACGCCTACGAACCGGGGTTCGACCTCGCAGACGTCGAGGCCGGACGATACGGCCGCCGAATCCACTTCTGGGATCTCGAGAGCCGAGAGCTCGTCCAGACGCTCGACCTCGGCGACAAGGGCCTCGTTCCCCTCGAGGTGCGCTGGCTCCACGACCCCGAGGCCGAGCAGGGCTTCGTGGGCGCCGCGCTCTCGAGCGTGATGTGGCGCTTCCACCGCGAGAACGGCGCTTGGGGCGCGGAGCCGGTGATCGAGGTCGAGAGCGTCCCACTCGAGGGCTGGCCGTTCCCGGTCCCCGGGCTGATCACCGACCTCGTCCTCTCGATGGACGACCGCTTCCTCTACTTCGCCAACTGGCTGCATGGCGATGTGCGCCAGTACGACGTCTCCGACCCGACCGACCCGAAGCTCACCGGCCAGCTCTGGCTCGGCGGGGTCATCGGCAGGCAGAGCGATTCGGCGCGGGACCTGAACGGCGGCCCGAACATGCTTCAGCTCTCGTACGACGGTCGCCGACTGTACGTGACGAACTCGCTGTACTCGACCTGGGACAACCAGTTCTATCCGGAGCTCCGCTCGTGGCTGCTTCGGATCGACTGCGACCCGAACGGCGGCATGGCGATCGACGAGAGCTTCTTCGTCGACTTCCACGACCGCCCCGAGGGCCCGGCGCGCGCACACGAGGTGCGGCTTCAGAACGGCGACTGCACGACGGAGATCTTCCAGTGATCGTCGCCCACGTCTCCGGCATACCCGTGGAGGAGACAGTCCTCCAGCTCGCCCCGGCCGGCGCGGCCGTGCTGTCCGCCCTGTGGGTCGCCGCGCGCCACGCGCTGCGCCGGCTGCGGTTCCGAAAACGGTGCGAAAGCGCATCGGACACGGCGGGTGCTAGCTGGTCGTCATGGTGAGACGGTGACCCGTGCGCAGCGGTCTCGCGGCCGGAGGCCGGCTTTGCCGGCCGGGAGGCCAACAGCGGGCGACCGGTGCGTGACGCGGAAGAAGGGGCTCGTGGGGGAAACATGGCTTCCCCCACGTCTACAGCGACCCGTGCAGCGCCCGTCGCGGCCGGAGGCCGGCTTCGCCGGCCGGGAGGCCAACAACGGTCGACCCGTGCGCGACGCAGAAGGAGGGGCAGGTGGGGGAACCATGGGGTTCCCCCACCATCAATCGGGGTGCCCAGATTTGAACTGGGGGCCTCTCCGACCCGAACGGAGCGCGCTACCAGGCTGCGCCACACCCCGAGCGGGTCAAGGGTACCCGACCCCCGGCCGCGTAGACTCGCCCGATGGCCCGGAGGGACGAGATCGTCGCGTACGCGAACGGGCTCCTCGAGATCGACCGCTTCAGCGAATGGGCGCCCCAGGGGATGCAGGTCGTCGGCGCCGAGGACGTCGCCTCGATCGCATGCAGCGTCTCGTGCTCGCGCGAGGTGTTCGAGCGGGCGGTCGAGGGCGGCGCGCAGCTCGTGATCGTCCACCATGGGATGTTCTGGCGGAACGAGCCGCTCGTCGTCGACGCTCGGCTCCGCGGCAGGCTCGAAGCGCTGTTCCGCGGCAACGTTTCGCTCCTCGCCTACCATCTTGCGCTCGACGCGCACCCGACGCTCGGCAACAACGCCCAGCTGGCGCAACGCCTCGACGCGAGCGTCGACAGGCCGTTCGTCACCGTCGGCCTCGGGTGCACGATCGAGCCCGTCGACCTGGCGATGCTCACGCGGCGCGTCGAGGACGTCGTCGGCCGACCGCCGCTCGTTCTCGCGGGAGGCGACCACGAGGTCACCCGGCTTGCGATCTGCTCGGGCGGCTCCGCACCGGACCTCATCCAGGCTGCGCACGAGGGATACGACGCGCTGCTGACGGGCGAGCCGGCGGAGCCGAGCGCGTCCACGGCGCGCGAGCTTGGCATCCACCTGATCGCAGCGGGGCACTACGCGACGGAGCGGTTCGGCGTCGAGGCGCTGTCGTCGCACGTGGCCGAGCGCTTCGGGCTCGACTGGCGGTTCATCGACGTCGAAAACCCGGTCTGAGTCATTCAGCTGTGCGCCACGCGGGGCGGCCGGACGCCGGCTTGGCCGACCGGGAGCCCCGGACACGGTGACCCGTGAGCGACGCTGAAGAAGGGTGGTTCACGGGGGAAACATGGTCTCCGCCGTGTCGGTGGAGTATCCTCGGAGTACATGGACGTTTTGGGGAGGCGGGCCCGTTGACCCCCGCCACGCAACGTACGAGCGCCGATCGAGCCCGACCGAGCACTTTTGCCGGACGGGCTTTTTCGTGGCTCGAGAGAGGAACCCGTCGATGGCGAATCACCTGACGCCCGACGAGCTCGCGAAGGAGCTCAACATGGATCGCGAGGCCGTCATCAAGCTGTGCATCGCGGAAGGCGTCCCCATCTACCAGGGGAAGATCGACAAGTACCTCTTCCAGGCGCAGCTGCAGGCGGTGGGCGTCGCGCCCGCGCCGGCCACGTAGCCGGCCGTAACGGACATCGCTCTCGAGGGGCCCGCTCGGGCCCCTCGTCCTGTCGAGTCGAGGACTACTTGCGGGCAGCCTTGCGTGCCGGGCGACGCTCCGCCTTCGGCTTCTCGGCCGCCTTCTTCTTGCGATCGGTCGTGACCTTCGCGGCCGCGACGCTCGCCTTGAGCGCTTCGATGAGGTCGACCGCGGGCGCGGGCTCCTCCGTCGGCTCGGGCACCGTGATCTCCTCGCCGCGCATCTTCGCCTCGAGCAGCGCGCGCAGGTCATGGCGGTACTCGCTCTTCAGCTCCTCCGGCTCGAACTCGGCTGAGAGGCCCTGGACGATCTGGCGGGCGAGATCGAGCTCCGCCTTCTTGACGTCGGTCTCCGCCATCGCGTCGTCGATCTCGGCCTGCGAGTAGACGTCCTCGACGAGATAGAGCGTCTCGAGCACGAGCCCGCTGCCCCGTGCCCGGACGAGGCAGAGCGACTCGCGGCCCGAGCGGACGAATCGCCCGATCGCGCCGACACCCGCCTCCTCCATCGCCTCCAGCAGGAGCTTGTACGGCCGGCGCTGCGCGGGCGCGGCGCCGGGCACGAGGAAGTACGTGCGGTCCATCCAGACCGGGTCGACCTCCTCGAGCGGCACGAACCGCTCGATGTCGATCGTACGCGAGTCGTCGTGTCGCTCGAGCGCCTCGAGCTCGGCGTCCTCGACGACGACGAACTGGCCCTTGGCAACCTCCCAGCCCTTCACGAGCTCGTCGTTCGTGACCTCGCGGTCGTGCTTGGGGCACCAGCGCTTCTGCTTGATCGGCACGAGGTCTTCGCGGTGCAGGAGCCGGAACGAGACGTCGGACTGCCGCGCGGCGGGCTTCGTCGCAGGGGCGAGGCCGACAGGAATGCTGACGAGCCCGAAGCTCAACGAACCGTTCCAGGAAACGCGCATGACTCTCCCAAGTCTAGGTGCGGAAGGCCCGGTTTCGCGCTGTACCGCGCGATCCCTGCGACTACAGTTCGTCCGCAGATGGCCGGAGACCGCACGATCCCTCGTCTCTGGCGCGAGGCCGTGGCGCGGAACACCGGGCCGGCGTACCACGTGGACGGTCCGGACGGATGGGTCGACGTCTCGTGGGGCGAGGCGGCCGAACGGGTCGAGCTGCTCGCGAACGGCCTGCTCGCGCGCGGTGTCCGCAAGGGCGACGTCTTCGCGATCCTCGCCCGGAACACGCTCGAGTGGGCGCTGTTCGACTTCGCGCTCGCGCACGTCGGCGCAGTCGGAGCGGCCGTCTACGCGAACTCGTCGCCGAGCGACGTCAACTACATCCTCGAGCACTCGGAGGCGATCGGCGTCCTGTGCGAGGACGACGAGCAGCGGGCGAAGGTCGCATCACGCCCGGAGCTCCGCCACGTCCTCACCTACGCCGACCTCCCCGCGCTCGAGGAGGAGGGCCGCGCGTACCGCGACGCGCACCCGAATGCGCTCGACGAGACCGTCGCCACGATCGACGAAGAAGACCTCTTCACGTTCATCTACACGTCCGGCACGACCGGGCCGCCCAAGGCCTGCATGATCCGCCACCGCAACTACTACGCCATGGTCGCGGTCGTCGACGAGCTGCCCGACCACAGCGCGGCTGGCGACGTGATGCTCCTGTACCTGCCTCTCGCGCACAACTTCGGCCGCCTGATGCACCTGTCCGGCCCGTACGTCGGCTACTCGATCGCCTTCCTGGCAGATCCGCTCGAGGTCGCGCGGGCGCTGCCTCAGGTCAGACCGACGATCCTGCCGAGCGTTCCGAGGGTGTACGAAAAGGTGTACACGGCCGTCACCGCGTCCTTCGCGGACGCGACCGGCGTGAAGCGGCGGCTCGTCGACTGGGCGCTTCGCGTCGGCCGCTCCGAGAGCGCTCTCCGCGAGCAGGGAAAGCCGCTCCCACGCCGCCTCGCCGTTCAGCACCGCCTCGCGGACAGGCTCGTGTTCTCGAAGGTGAAGGATCGGCTCGGTGGCCGCCTGCGCCGCTCGATCTCGGGCGGCGCGCCGCTCGCGAAGGAGATCGCGGAGCTGTTCGACGCGATGGGGCTCCTCATCCTCGAGGGCTACGGCCTGACGGAGTGCACGACGGCGGCGACGACGAACCGGTCGAACAAGTACCGCTTCGGCACCGTCGGCCCGGCGCTCCCGGGCTTCGAGCTTCGCCTCGACGAGGACGGCGAGCTCCTGATCCGAAGCGAGACGGTCTTTGCCGGGTACTTCAAGGACCCGGAGGCGACGGCAGCGGTTCTCATGGAGGACGGCTGGCTCCGCTCGGGCGACATCGCCACGATCGACGACGACGGCTTCGTCACGATCACCGACCGCAAGAAGGACATCATCGTCACGGCCGGGGGAAAGAACATCGCGCCGCAGAACCTCGAGAACGACCTCAAGACGTCCCGTTTCGTGTCCCAGGCGATGGTGGTCGGCGATCGTCGGCCCTACCCGGCCGTCCTCATCACGCTCGACCCCGTCGAGATCGGAAAGTGGGCCGAGGAGAACGGCGTCGACGGCGATCCCGCGGAGCTCCACCGCGACGAGCGCGTGACCGAGCTCGTCCGGGGCATCGTCGACGGCGTCAACCGCGACCGCTCACGCTACGAGCAGCTCAAGCGCTTCGTGGTGCTGCCGCGCGACTTCGAGATGGAGCAGGGCGAGGTCACGCCGACGCTGAAGCTCAAGCGGCGTGTCGTCCTCGAGCACTTCGCAGACGAGGTCGCCTCGCTGTACGACTAGAGACGGACGTCATCTCCCGGCTGAAATGCCGCGGATCCGCAAGCCGATCCTGAAAGAGGATTCTCCCAGGCGCGGCGCTTCGCGGCCGGAGGCCGGCTTTGCCGGCCGGGAGGCCAATGGCCGGTCAGCCGTGAACGACGCAGAAGGAGGGGGCTCGTGGGGGGACCATGGGTTCCCCCACGTCTAAACGACCCGCCGTGCTCCGACGTACGTGGACGCGTACCACGAGTCGGAGAGGCTCGAGATCTTCACGACGTCGCCCGTGTGGGGTGCGTGGATGAACTGGTCTCCGCCGATGTACATCCCCATGTGCCCGAGGCCGTCGAAGAAGACGAGGTCACCGGGCTGGAGCTGGTCGCGCGACACCGGCACGCCGACCGAGTTGTACTGCATCGCCGCGTTGTGCGGCAGCGACACCCCGACCTGCGCGTAGACGTACATCGTCAGGCCGGAGCAGTCGAACCCGGACGGGCTCGCGCCGCCCCAGACGTACGGAATGCCGAGGTACTGCATCGCGATCCCGACCACGCCGCCGTACTTCGACGGGGGGGCGGGCGTCGAGCTCGACGAAGCGGTCGCATCGGGCGTGTCCGAGTCGGTGGTGAGCTCGTACGTCTGCTGGCGCTCGTACTGCCGTGCGGCGGCCTCGGCCGCGAGCCGTCGGCGAGCTTCTTCCGCGAGCCGTGCCTGGCGGGCGCGCTCAGCGGCCTGCATGCGCTCGATCTCGTCCTTCACGGAGGCCAGCAGGCGCTGGCGCTCTGCGAGCTGGCCCTCGATCGACCTACGCCGCGCCGCGCGCTCGGAGACGATCTGCGCCTGGCGTGCCCGGTCGTCCGTGAGCTTCGCGCGCCGCAGCTGGACCTCCTGCCGGAAGCGGCGGACGTCCTGCAGCACCTGCGTGTCCTGACCGCCGACGCGCGAGGCCATGTCGAGGCGGTCGAGGAGGTCGTCGAGGCTCTTGGCGCCGAGGATCACCTCGACCGCGCCGCCCGAGTCGCCGTTGATATAGAGCGCGCGGAGCCGCTTCGCGATGTGGCGCTGCGCGACGCCGAGGCTTGCCTTGGCGGTGACCAGGTGGCGTCCGTTCACCTTCAGGTCGCTGTCGATCTGGCCGAGCTGGATGTTCGCGAGGTTGTAGGCCTCGATCGCGTGCGAGAGGTCGGAGTCCATCTGCCGGATCTGCACGAGGATCGCGCGCGCCTGCTGGCGTTTCGAGCTGATCGAGGGCTCCGCGGTTGCCGACCCGGTGCCGATCATCAGGAACGCCGCGAGACCGGTGATCGCGACGAGGAGGAGAGCGCCCTGTCGTCTGGTGGAGTGGATCACTCGACGTCTCGAAGGCCCACCGACAGGTCCGCCGATGGTGGGGTCACCGGCCACAAGTCGGGGAGCCTAGCAGCGTCTTCCGACGTCTGCACGCCCTATCGTCGGGAAAATCTCTGCAAACAGCCCTGATTGGACTTCGCCCACGGGAGAGGCCGCCGGCGGGTGCGTCGCGAACGACACCCGACGCCGTCCAGCGGACGGTTTACGGTACGCCGGTGCGCCTCCGGGTCGCGCTACTGGCGTCCTGCTCCGCCTCGATCGCAGCGGTCGTCGCGTCCACGTCGCTTGCCGCCTCAGGCGACCTCTCAACGCGGCTCACCAAGACGCTCCGCTCGCCCAACCTCTCACTCGAGCGAACGTCGGCGGTCGCGGTCGACGCCAGAACCGGGACGGTGCTGTTCGCGCACAACGAGACGAGACCGGTGATCCCGGCCTCGAACGAGAAGCTGCCGGTCGCCTGGGCGGCCCTGACCCGCCTCGGCACCGGATACCGCCTGACCACCGAGGTGCTGGGCAGGGGATCGCGCGTCGGCGCGACCTGGGACGGCGACCTGTTCCTGCGGGGCAGCGGAGACCCGACTCTCGTCACGGCCGACATCGCCCGACTGGCCGGCGCGATCCGGGCGTCGGGCATCCGGCGGATCACGGGGTGGATCCGCGGCGACGAGTCCGCCTTCGACTCCGAACGCGCCGGCGTCGGCTGGAAGGCCTCGTTTCTCGGGATCGAGTCCCCGCCCCTTTCGGCGCTGGTGGTCGACCGCGCCCGCGGCTGGCCCGGCCACTCGCCGCCGCTCCTCGCCGCAACGGCGCTGCGCGACGCGCTCGGCGCGCGCGGCGTCGCGATCGACGGCCCGGCGGGGCTCGGAAAGGCGCCCGCCGACGCGCAACGGCTTGCGATCGACCGCTCGCCGACCCTCGCCACGATCGCCCGTACGATGAACCGCTACAGCGACAACTTCACCGCCGAGATGCTCCTCAAGCACCTCGGCACGCTCGAGGGCGAGGTGGGCACCAGCGAGCGCGGCTCGGCGATCGTCGTGGCCGAGATGAAGGCGGCCGGGATCCCGATGCAGGGCGTCCGCATCGTCGACGGATCCGGGCTTTCGTCCCTCAACCGCCTGACCGCATCGGCGCTCGTTGCGGTCATCCGCGCCGGGCTCGCGAACCCGCGGATCCGGGAGGCCTTCCTCGCGTCGTTCTCGGTCGCGGGGCGCAACGGCACGCTGCGGATGCGGCTTCCCGGCCTCGGCGTGCGCGGGAAGACCGGCACGACGAGCCTCGCGTGCTCGCTGTCGGGGCTCGTCAACGAGGCGGTGGTCTTCGCAGTGCTGCAGAACGGCTCGCCGGTCGCGTTCTGGCCCGCCCGGATCGCACAGGACAGGTTCGTGACCGTGCTCGCGCGGTCGGCGTACGCGCGCACGACTGCGTCGCCCTCCGGCTAGCCGGTCGCGAGGAGCTCGAGCAGGTCCTGCTCGGACAGGACGGGGACGCCCGCCTTCTCGGCCTTCGCGGCCTTCGAGCCAGGGCTCTCCCCGACGATCACGCCCGCGGTCTTCTTCGACACGGAGTCGGAGACCCTGGCCCCGAGCGTCTCGAGCGCTTCCTTGGCCTCCTCGCGCGTGAAGCGCTCGAGCGTGCCGGTGATCACGTACTGCCGGCCCGTGAGCGGTCCCTCGACCGGCCGCTCGGCCTCGCCGGCCCGCATCGTCAGGCCGAGCGACTCGAGCTCGCGGACGAGCGCGACGTTCTCCTCCTCGGCGAACCACTCCGCGACGAGCTCGGCGCGGTCGGGGCCGATGCCCTCGGTGAGCTCGAGCTCCTCCTGGCTCGCGTCGATGAGCGCGTCGACCGAGCCGAAGTGGCGTGCGAGGTTGCGCGCCAGCACCCAGCCGATCTTCGGGATGTTGAGGCCGAACAGCACGCGCGAGAACGGCTGGGCCTTCGATGCCTCGATCGCGGCGACCGCGCGGTTGGCGGAGGTCTCTGCGTAGCCGTCGAGCGCGACGAGCTGCTCAGCTGTGAGGCGGTAGAGATCCGGCATGGAGCGCAGGAGGCCCTCGTCCCAGAGCCTGCGGACGAACTGCTCGCCGACGCCCTCGATGTCCATCGCCGCGCTCACCCAGTGGATGAGCGTCTCGAGGCCGCGCGAGGGGCAGGCACGGTTCGGGCACCGGTGCATCACCTCTCCGGGGGGCTTGACCACGTCCGTGCCGCACAGCGGGCACTGCTTCGGCATCCGGAAGGGTTTCGTGCCAGGCGCATGCTCGCCGGCCGGGCCGACGACCTGAGGGATGACGTCGCCCGCGCGCTGGACGATCACGAGGTCGCCCTCGCGGATGTCCTTCCGGTTGATGTCCTCCTCGTTGTGGAGGGTCGCGTTCGAGACGGTCACGCCGCCGACGTGGACGGGCTCGAGCTCGGCCCACGGGTTGAGCGCGCCCGTCCGCCCGACCCGGATGTGGATCTTGCGGAGCGTCGTGACGGCGGCCGTTGGCGCCCACTTGTAGGCACGCGCCCATCGCGGCCGCTCGTGCAGCGCGCCGAGCCGGCGCTGCTGCTCCAGGTCGTCGACCTTGATCACGATCCCGTCGATCTCGTAGTCGAGGTCGCCGCGTCGTGCCTCCCACGCGCTGCAGGCCTCTGCGACCTCCTCGATCGTCTCGAGCCGCTCGGCGTTCGGGTTCGTCCGGAACCCGTGCTCGCGCAGCCACCGGAGCATGTCCCATTGGGTCGACGGGAAGTCGCCCTCGCGCGCGCCGAACCCGTACACCCACATCGAGAGCGGGCGGGCACGCGTGATGCTCGGGTCGAGCTGCCGCAGCGAGCCCGCGGCGGCGTTCCGAGGATTCGGCGCCGCCTTCTTCCCCGCCGCGACCTGCGCGTCGTTGAAGCGGGCGAAGCCGGTCAGCGGAAAGTAGATCTCGCCGCGCACCTCGAGCAGCGCGGGCGGGTCGTCGCCGAGCACGCGGAGCGGCACGGCGTCGACGGTGCGCAGGTTCTGCGTGACGTCTTCGCCGCGCGTGCCGTCCCCTCGTGTCGCCCCCCGGACGAAGACGCCGTTCTCGTAGACGAGCGAGATCGCGGAGCCGTCGATCTTCGGCTCGATCACGTAGGCGACCGGCTCGTCCGTCCCGAGGCGCTTTCGCACGTCGGTCGCCCACTTCTCGAGGGCCTCCCCCGTCGTGACCTTCTCCAGCGACCCCATCGGGAGCAGGTGCTCCACCTTCTTGAAGCCGGCGGCCGGAGCGCCGCCGACTCGCTGCGTCGGCGAGTCGGGGGAGACGAGCTCCGGGTGGGCCTCCTCGAGCTCCTTCAGCTCGTCGAACAGGACGTCGAACGCGCTGTCCGGGATCTCGGGGTCGTCGAGGACGTGGTAGCGGTAGTTGTGGTGCTCGACCAGCCGGCGAAGCTCGTCGACGCGGGCGGCGGGATCAGAGGACGCCATGCAGCTCCTCGGCCGTGTGGACGAGGGCGTCCGGCTCCTCACGGACGAGCCGCTCGTCGGGGTGGATGCCGCCCCAGCCCACCGCGACGGAGAGCATCCCAGCTGCCTTCGCCGCCCGGATGTCGAACGGCGAGTCGCCGACGTACGCGGCGTCGGCCGGATCCACGTCCAGCCGGCGGGCGGCCTCGAGCAGCGGGTCGGGCTCGGGCTTGTGGCGCTCGGTGTCCTCCGCTCCGATCACGACGTCCGTCGCCTCCCGCAGCACCGGGAAGCGGTCGAGCGCCAGGTCGACGGTGCGGAGTCGCTTCGCCGTGACGATGCCGAGCGTCCGCCCCTCGTCGCGGAGGTCCGGCAGGAGCTCGAGCACGCCGGGGAACGCCTCGAGCTCGGCGTGCAGCGGCTCGTTGTGCGCGCGGTAGGCGTCGACGAGCTCGTCCACCCGATCGGGATCGAGGTCGCGCATCTGCGCGATCAGGCCCGGGCCACCGATCGCCGCACGGACGAGCTCCTCGTCGGGCTCGCGACCGAGCACCGTGACCGACGCGTGCCTCATCGAGGCGAGGATGATCGGGCCGGAGTCGATCAGCGTCCCGTCGAGATCGAAGAGGACGACGGGGAAACGCATCGCTCGGATTGTAGGTGCGGCCGCGAAGCCGTTCCCCGCGCCAACCACGTGGCCGTCAGTCGTAGTGCACCCGCTCGAGGGTGAGGCCCCAGGGCGGCGCCGTTGGGCCGGCTTCCGAGCGCGGACGGCCGGCGAGGAGCGCGGCGAACGCCTCGGGTGGCTGCTCCAGCATCGTGCCGACCAGGGTCCTCACCATGTGCCGCAGGAACGAGTCCGCCGTCACGGTGAAGTGGAGCTCGTCGTCCCGCCGCTCCCACGCCGCCGCGCGGATCTCGCGGCGAAAGACCTCGTGCTGGGTCTCGGTCGGCGTGAAGGCGGTGAAGTCGTGCTCACCGACCAGGGAGGCCGCAGACGCCGCGAGCGCGTCCTCGTCGAGCGGACGCGGCCACCACAGGCTCCGGCGGGCGCGAAGCGGTGCTCGCGTTCGCCGCGCGAGGACGACGTAGCGATACGACCTCCCCGTGGCCGAGAACCGGGCGTGGAAGTCGTGCGGCGCCTCCTCGGCCCCGACGACGGCGACGTCGTCCGGCAGGACGGTGTTGAGCGCCTCGGGCACGCGGTCGAGGGGCGGTCCGCCGTCGGCGTCGACGCTGACGACCTGTCCCGTCGCATGGACGCCGGTGTCTGTGCGCCCGGCGGCGGCCAGTCCGCGCCATGCCGGGACGACGGCGTCGAGGGCATCCCGCAGCGCCCCCTCGACGGTGCGCGCGGCCGGCTGGCGCGCCCAGCCGCGGAACTCGGTCCCGTCGTACTCGAGCGCGAGCTTGAGCTTCACTCGTCGGCCGGCTCCACGGCGAGCACGAGGCCGTCGAGCGCCCGCACCGTGACCACCCGGCCGGGCTCGACCGGGGTTGAAGCACGAGCCTCCCACAGCTCACCGTCCAGCTTGACCTGCCCTCGAGGCGCAAGCGGCGTCACCACGACGGCTCGCCTGTCGATCAGCGCCTCGGCCCCTACGGACGCGCGACGGCGCCTCGACCACCTGAGGAAGACCACGGTCTCGGCCACGTCGACCGAGGCGGCGGAGAGCACGGCGACCCAGCTCCAGGGGCTTGGGAGGACGGTGAGCGCGAGAACGACCGCGACGATCGTGAGCACGGCGCAAGCCTATGCCGGTCCGCTGTGTGATCATCGACCGCGATGGCGACGCGCGCGCCGGGGCCCAGCGCAGCCGAGCACAACCTGCCTCTTCCGCTCACGACGCTCGTGGGCCGCTCGGAAGCGCTCGCCGGCATCGGCGAAGCGATCCGAAGGACGCGGCTGGTGACGGTGTCGGGCCCCGGCGGCGTCGGGAAGACCCGCCTCGCGCTCGAGGTGGCGCACGTCCAGGCCGGGCGACGCGCCGACGGCGTCTGGCTCGTCGAGCTTGGCGCGGATCCGGAAACGCCCGACGTCGCGGCGGAGACGGCGCGAGTGCTCGGCATCGTCGCCTCGGCGGGCAGGGACGCCGTCGACGCTCTCCGCAGGTCCCTGGACGGCCGCGATCTCATGATCGTGCTCGACAACTGCGAGCACGTGCTCGAAGCGTCCGCGGCGCTCGTCACGGACCTGCTCTCGTCGTGCGCCGGCCTGCGGATCCTGGCGACGAGCCGCGAGTCGCTCGGGGTGAACGGCGAGACCGTCTGGCGACTGGGGCCCCTCGGGCAGGACGACGCCTATCGCCTGTTCGTCGAACGTGCGCGGCAGCGGCGACCCGACCTCGTTCCGACGGTCGAGGACGAGGCGACGATCGGCGCGCTCTGCGGCCGCCTCGACTGCCTGCCGTTTGCGATCGAGCTCGCCGCCGCTCGCATCACCGCAATGTCGCCGGCGGAGCTGCTCGTCGCGCTCGACGCGCGCCTCGGCGTTCTCGGGGAAGGCGCCTCCCGCACGCCGGCGCACCATCGCACCGTCCGGGCCGCGGTCGAATGGAGCTACGAGCTGCTCTCCGCGCCCGAGCAGCAGGCACTCCTTCCGCTCGCGGTCTTCCTCGGTGGGTTCGACGCCGAAGCCGCCGCCGCGGTCGCGCCCGGACTCAACCTCGACCTGCTGGCGCGGCTCGTCGACAAGTCGCTCGTCTCGGTGACGAGGAGTCGCCATGGGAAGACGAGGTATCGGCTGCTCGAGACCGTCCGCGACTTCGCCTCCGAGCTGCTGGCCCGTTCCGATGGGCACGACGCGGCCCGTGAACGCCACTTTCGACATTTCGCGGGTCTTGCGGACGTCGCACGCGACGAATGGCTCACGACGGGCAGGCAGCGGTTCGTCAACGAGCTCGACGACGATTACGAGAACGTGCGCGCGGCACTCGAGTGGGCGGTCGTCGCGGACCCCTGCGCCGGCGTACGCGCACTGGTCGGCACTCGCGACCTCTTCCAGCGCTTCGGCCAGCGCGACGGTTGGCGGCTCGCCCGCGACCTGCTCGAGCGGTGTCCGCAGAGGGACAGGTTTCGCGTCGAGGCGCAGATCGCGGCGGGGCAGCTCGTGACGACGATGGGCGACGTCGACGAAGCGAGGCGCGTGCTGGCGGAAGCGAGCTCACTCAACGCGAAGGTCGGAGACCGCGTCCTCGAAGCGTGGACGCGGTTCTTCCAGGGACTGACGGAGACGCTCGCCGGCGCCACGCAGGCCGGGCGGGAACACCTCGAGACGGCACGCTCGCTGCACCGCGAGCTCGGTCTCCGCACCGGCGAGGGCCGCTCCACGATGGCGCTCGCGATGTCGTACCTGAACGAGGAGGACGCCGGTCGCGGACGCGAGCTGCTCGACCAGGCGCTGGCGCTCTACGTCGCCGACGACGATCGGTGGGGCCAGGGGACGGTCCACACGTTCGTGGGCATCCTGTCGGACACCGTCGACCCCCGAGCCGCGACCGAGCACTACCGCAGGGCGATCGAGCTCCTGCGCCACTTCGACGACCCGACCATCCTTCCCATCGCGCTCGTCGCGCAGGCCGGCGTGCTCGGCCGGCGCGACCCGACGAACGGCCTCCGCGTGGCCGCGGCGGCGTACGCGATCCGCGCCCGCGTCGGCGGCGACTTCCCGCCGTTGCATCGGGCTCGCGCCGACCGCGTCAGGGCGACGCTCGAGGAGGCCGTCGGCGTGGAGGCGGAGCGCGTCTGGGCGGAAGGGTGGCGCCTCGGCGTGGACGACGCCGTCGCGCTCGCGTTCGGCTCGGCGAAGCCGCGTCCCATTCGGCCCGCCGGCCTCAGCGCGCGCGAGCTCGAGGTCGTGCAGCTCCTCTCCGACGGGCTGGCGAACAAGGAAATCGCCGCTCGTCTGCACCTGTCCGTCCGAACAGTCGAGAGTCACGTGCGGCACGCGCTGGCGAAGCTCGGGCTCGACAACCGGACACAGCTTGCGACGTGGGCGCGCGACCACGCTCGGTAGCGGTTCCGTAGTCGCACTGAAGAACGGCGGAGTGGATGCTCCTACCGTGGCAACGAGCCGCCGACCAGGTGGAAACGATCGGAAGGGAGCACGAGATGGCGATCTGCATGATCGTGGAGAACCCGAAGCAGAGCGACGAGCAGGCGGACAAGGTGCTGGCGCATCTCCGCACCACGGGGCCTGTCCCGCCCGAAGGCGCCCGGCTCGTCGTGACCGGACGCGCCAACCCGGGCTGGCGCGTCATCAGCGTCTGGGACTCTTCCGAGGCCCGCGACCGCTTCTTCGCGGAGCGGCTCTCGGCCGCCTACGCCAGCGCCGGTCTCTCGTTCGACGCGATCACGAGGACCGAGTTCGAGGTCAGCAACCTCATGGCCGGCGACCTGACGGGCACTCCGGCCTAGGCGAGTCGTCTCGCGCGTAGCAGCCGCGTGAGCGGCTGCTACGCCTCGTAGTCGACGAGCTCGAGGAGCGCCATGTTGGCGGCATCGCCCTGGCGCGGGCCGAGCTTGACGACGCGCGTGTAGCCGCCCTCGCGCTCCGCGAACCGCGGCGCCACGTCCGAGAACAGCTTGTGCACGACGTCGTTCGACCGGAGCTCCGCCATCGCGAGACGGCGCGCGTGCAGGTCACCGCGCTTGCCGAGCGTGATCATCTTCTCGGCGAGCGGCTTGACGGCCTTGGCCTTCGCCTCGGTCGTCTCGATCCGGCCGTGCGTGATCAGCGCGCCGGCCAGGTTCGAGTACAGCGCCTTGCGGTGCGCCGAGTCCCGGCCGAGCTTCTTGCCTGAGCGCGCGTGACGCATGGCTACGCGGGGAGCTCCTCGCCCTTGAGCGTGAGACCATGGGCGGCGAGCGTCTCGCGCACCTCCTCGATCGACTTGCGACCGAAGTTCGGGATCGCGGCGAGCTCGTTCTCCGACTTCGAGGTCAAATCGCCGATGGTCTCGATGCCGACGCGCTTCAGGCAGTTGTACGAGCGGACGCCCAGCTCCAGCTCCTCGATCGGGAAGTTCTCCATCCCGTGCGAGGTCGTCGGCGCCTCGGCCTCGGCGGCCGTCGCGTCCCCGGGCCCCTCGATCCGCTCGAGGTCGGTGAAGATCATGAGCTGCCGGATCAGGATCTCGGCGGCCTCCGCGATCGCGTCCTTCGGCGTGACGGAGCCGTCGGTCGTGACCTCGAGGATGAGCTTGTCGTAGTCGGTGCGCTGGCCGACGCGGGCCGCGTCGACCTCGTACGAGACGCGCCGCACCGGGGAGAAGATCGAGTCGATCGGGATCACGCCGATCGACGTCTCCGGCCCGCGGTTCAGGTCGGCGGGGAGGTACCCGCGGCCGCGGCCGATCGTCAGCGTCATCTCCAGCTTGCCCTTGTCGGCGAGGTGGGCGATCTCGAGCTCGGGATTCAGGATCTCGAGGTCTGCCGGCGCCTCGATGTCCGAGGCCGTCACGGGGCCCGCGCCCCTCTTCGAGAGGTGCACTTCGATCTCGGGCGACTCGCCGTGCAGCCGGCAGACGAGCTCCTTGAGGTTGAGGATGATGTCGGTCACGTCCTCGCGGACGCCCGGCAGCGTCGTGAACTCGTGCGCGACGCCCTCGATCTTGACGGCCGTGACGGCGGCGCCCTCGAGCGACGAGAGGAGAACCCGGCGCAGCGAGTTGCCGAACGTGTAGCCGAAGCCGCGGTCGAGCGGCTCTATCGTGAAGCGGCCCGAGCGGTCGTCCGCGTCCTGGGAGACGATCCTGGGCGTCTGAAAGTCCATCAGGGTGGAACGGGTTGCCATGTGATCCTTTCGCGTGGTTCGGGCGAAGGAGCGGGCGAGGCGGGCCTCGCCCCTACTTCGAATACAGCTCGACGATCAGTGACTCTTGGACGGGCGTGTCGATCTCCGCACGCTCCGGCCACTTCAGAACCTTGCCGGTGAGCCCGTCGTGGTCGGCCTGGAGCCACGGGGCGACGGCGGCGGTGAGGTCGGTTGCGTCGCGCACGATCGGCTCGGCGGTGCTGCCGGATCGCAGCGAGACGATGTCGTCGGGACGCACCCCGTAGCTCGGGATGTTCACGCGCCGGCCGTTCACGAGGAAGTGGCCGTGGCGTACGAGCTGGCGGGCCTGGGCGCGCGAGCCGGCAAAGCCGAGGCGATAGACGACGTTGTCCAACCGCGTCTCGAGCATGCGCAGGAGGTTCTCGCCCGTCGGGCCGGTGCGCCGCGACGCCTTCACGTACGTATTGCGGAACTGCTTCTCGAGCAGGCCGTAGTAGCGCCGCGCCTTCTGCTTCTCGCGCAGCTGGAGCAGGTACTCGCTCTGCTTGATGCGGCCGCGCCCATGCTCGCCCGGCGGGTACGAGCGGCGCTCGATCGCGCACTTCTCGGTGAGGCAGCGCTCGCCCTTCAAGAAGAGCTTGAGTCCCTCGCGCCGGCACTGGCGGCACTTGGCTCCGAGGTCGCGTGCCATCAGCCGCGCCTCCGCTTCTTCGGGCGAACACCGTTCAGCGCTGAAAAGTGCTTCGCACTTTCCAGCGAGGAAGAGCGGGAAAGAACGAAAGACATCAACCCCTCCTCCTCTTCTTTGGCCGAACGCCGTTGTGCGCCTGCGGGGAGACGTCCTTGACGCCGAGGATCTCGAGCCCGGCGGCCTGGAGCGACCGGATCGCCGTCTCGCGACCCGACCCCGGCCCCTTGACGAAGACCTCGACCTTCTGGAGGCCGTGCTCCATGCCTTTGCGGGCGGCGTTGTCGGCGGTCACCTGGGCGGCGAACGGCGTCGACTTGCGCGAACCCTTGAACCCGGCCGAGCCGGCGGACTCCCACGCGATCACGTTCCCGTCCTTATCCGTCAGCGACACGATCGTGTTGTTGAACGACGTCTTGATGTGCGCCTGGCCGATCGCGATGTTCTTGCGGACGCGGCGGCGCGTGCGGCCGCGGGTCGCCGCTTTGCGAGGAGGCGCCACTACTTGGCCTTCTTCCCGCGACCGACGGTCTTCTTCGGGCCCTTGCGTGTGCGCGCGTTGGTCTTCGTTCGCTGGCCGTGCACCGGGAGGTTGCGGCGGTGGCGCAGGCCGCGGTACGAGCCGATCTCCGACAGGCGCTTGATCGCCTGCGTGCGCTCGCGGCGGAGATCACCCTCGACCTCGAGCTCCGTGTCGATGTACGCACGGAGCTTCGTGACCTCGTCGTCGGTCAGGTCCTTGACCTTCTCGTCGGGGTCGAGGCCGAGCTCCTTGATGACCTTCTGCGAGGTCGAGCGCCCGATCCCGTAGATGTAGGTCAGCCCGATCTCGAGCCGCTTCTGGTTGGGGAGGTTGACGCCGGCGATTCGTGCCAAATCTCTTCTCCTCTAGCCCTGCCGCTGCTTGTGCCGGGGATTGGTGCAGATCACCATGGTGCGCCCGTGCCGCTTGATCACGCGGCACCGCTCACACATGGGCTTGACGGAGGGACGGACTTTCAACGTGGGCTCCTCGTGGCTATCGGAGACGGAAGGTGATGCGACCGCGAGTCAGGTCGTAGGGAGAGAGCTCCACCTTGACCTTGTCCCCGGGGAGGATGCGGATGTAGTGCTTGCGCATCTTCCCCGAGATCGTCGCCAGGACCTGGTGACCGCCCTCGAGCTCGACTCGGAACATCGTGCTCGGCAGGGCCTCGACCACCTCGCCCTCGACCTCGATCTTCTCGTCCTTGACTGCCAACCGACTCCTCGCGCAGGGATCGCGCCCTGCCCGTTGCGTTTCATGCTGAGATCCGCGCGCAACCGACCGGCCGCCGCACGGGCCGCGTACTGTAGCAGACGTCGCTCGAACCGAGTGCTGATGCGGGTTTGGGCTCTGCGCAGCACGGGTTCGGCACCCGCCAAGCGCCACGGCTCTTGCCGAAGCGGAGCCTGGCTGAAGCGAAACCTCACCACCCCAGGGCTCTGGCTCAAGCACAGAGCCCGAAACCTCACCACCCCAGGGCTCTGGCTGAAGCCAGAGCCCGGCCTCAGTGCTCGAATCGCAATCCGCAGGGAGCTTGACCGTCTTCCGGCAAAGGGACGTCAGGCCGAAGCGCGGCGCGCCAGCGCAGCGAGGCTCCCGCGCTCGACGGCGATCCCGACCCTCGGTGTGAGGATCCGCGGGCCGTCCGGGAGGATCGCGACGGTGTGCTCGTAGTGCGCGGCGCGCGAGTCGTCGCTCGTCGAGATCGTCCAGCCGTCGTCGGCGAGCCAGACCTCGGGGCCGCCCATCGTGATCATCGGCTCGATCGCGATCGTCATGCCCTCCGAGAGCCGCGGTCCGCGGCCAGGCTCGCCAAAGTTGGGCACGTGGGGATCCTCGTGGTAGTACCGGCCGACGCCGTGCCCGACGAGGCTCTTGACGACCGAGAAGCCGGCGCCTTCGACGACGGTCTGCACCGCGTGCGAGATGTCGCCGATCCGGTTCCCGAGCCGCGCCTCTGCGATGCCGGCGGCGAGCGCGTCCTGGCAGACGTCGAGCAGGCGCTGCGACTCCGGGCCGATCGCTCCCACCCCGAACGTGTAGGCGCTGTCCGCGATCGCGCCGCCACGCGTGACGCCCACGTCGATGGTCACGAGGTCACCCTCCTCGACTACTCGCCCGTCCGGGATCCCGTGGACGACGACCTCGTTGACGGAGATGCAGATCGCCCGCGGGTAGCTCTTGTAGCCGAGCGACGTCGGGATGCCGCCGTTCTCGCGGATGAACGCTGCCGCGATATCGTCGAGCTCCCGCGTCGTGATGCCCGGCTCGATCCGCTCGCCGACATGGGCGATCGTCTCGGCGCTGAGTGCCCCAGCCTGGGCGATCCGCTCGATCTCGGCGGCGCTCTTGCGGATGATCACGGGGACGTCCTCACGCCGCAGCCCCCTCGACGAGGTCGAGCGCGTCGCCGATCTCCGCGGCGACCTCGTCGATCGACCGCTCGGCATGCAGCGGCACGAGCTTGCCGGTCGCCCGGTAGAACTCGACGACCGGCTCGGTCTGGTCGTGGTAGATCTCGAGCCTGCGCGCGATCACCTCCGGTGTGTCGTCGTGTCGCCCCTCGTCCTGCGCACGGCCGAGCAGCCGGTCGAGCGCGATCTCGTCCGAGAGGTCGAAGAAGAGCACGCCGTCGAGCGACCGGCCGATCTCCGCCAGCATGGTGTCGAGCGCCGCGGCCTGCGCGAGGTTGCGCGGGAACCCGTCGAGGACGAATCCGCGCAACGCGTCCGGCTCGGAGAGCCGCTCGCGAATGAGGGCGATCGTCAGCTCGTCGGGGACGAGCTCGCCGCTCGCGAGGATGGGCGCAACTTCACGGCCGAGGTCCGTGTGCGCGTCGATCGCGGCGCGGAACATGTCGCCCGTCGAGACGTGCGGAATCCCCCTGTCCTCTGCGATCCGCTTCGCCTGCGTCCCCTTGCCGGAGCCCTGGGGCCCCAGAACGAGCAAGTTCACCGGAGGAAGCCCTCGTAGCTGCGCATCATCATCTGCGACTCCATCTGGCGCATCGTGTCGAGCGCGACGCCGACGGCGATCAGTACCGACGTGCCACCGAGGGCGCGCGCGTTCGCCTGCGAGAAGCCGCCGTAGCGAATGAACAGGCTCGGAGCCACCGCCACGGTCGCGAGGAACAGCGACCCTGGCAGCGTCAGACGCGTCAACACGCGGTCGAGGTACTGGGCGGTCGGCGGGCCGGGCCGGATGCCGGGGATGTACCCGCCGTGCTTGCGCAGGTTGTCGGCCTGGTCGACGGGATTGAACTGGACCGCCGTGTAGAAGAACGCGAACACGACGATCATCCCGCCCTCGATCACGAGGTAGAGCCAGTCGCCGGGCTGGAAGTACGTGTTGACGAAGTCCTGCGTCGCGGGGACGTACTGCGCGACCGTCGGCGGGAACGCGAGGATCGCCGCCGCGAAGATCACCGGGATGACGCCGGCCATGTTGACGCGGAGCGGCAGGTAGGTCGAGCCGCCCGACGTCATCCGGCGCCCGACCATCCGCTTCGCGTACTGGATCGGGATGCGGCGCTGGCCCTCCTGGACGAACACCACGGCCGCCACCACCGCGAGCGCGATCAGCGGGAAGAAGATCCGCTCCATCGGCCCGCCGTTCCACCAGGCGGTGATCCCGAGCGGCAGCCCGGTCAGGATCGACGCAAAGATGAGGATCGAGATGCCGTTGCCGATCCCGCGCTTCGTGATCTGCTCGCCGAGCCACATGAGGAACACCGTCCCCACGGTGAGGGTGACGATGATCAGCACCATCCGGCCGGCGTTCGCCTGCAGGACGTCCTGGTTACGGAACAGGAACGCGTAGCCGAGCGCCTGAGCCGCCGCGAGCGCGACGGTGAGGTACCGCGTGTACTGGTTGATCTTCGCGTAGCCGGACTCACCTTCCTTTTGGAGCTCGGACAGCCGCGGCACCACGACCGTCATGAGCTGGAGGATGATCGAGGCCGTGACGTACGGCATGATCCCGAGCGCGAACAGCGAGAACTGCGACAGCGCGCCGCCCGAGAACAGGTTCAGCAGGTTGAAGATCCCGCCGGTCGTCGAGAGGTACTGGTCGATCGCGTCCGCGTCGACGCCCGGCGCCGGGATCCACGAGCCGAGGCGGTAGACGGCCAGCACGCCGGCCGTGAAGAGCAGGCGGCGCCGAAGCTCCGGGACTCTCCAGGCGTTCGCGAGCCAGCTGAACATCCCCTACGCCTTCGGCTTCGGGGCCGTTCTAGGCATCGTCGTCTGCTGACTCCGCCGACTCGGCGTCTGCCACGTCGACGGTCTCGACCTCGTCCGGTACCTCCGGTGCACGTCTGGTCGGTCGCCGCTTGCGGCGAACGACGGGCTCGCCACGCAGCCAGTTGACCGACCCCCCGGCAGCTTCGATCTTCTCGCGCGCGGACTTCGAGAAGCCGTGGGCAGAGACCGACAGCGCCTTCGAGATCTCCCCGACGCCGAGCACCTTCACGTCGACCGAGACCTTGCGGATCAGCCGCTTCGCCTTGAGCGTCTCCGGCGTCACCTCGTCGCCCGCGTCGAAACGGGCCTCGAGGTCGCGCAGATTGACGGGCTGGCTGTACGTCCGGAACGGTCCGATCGGCATCGCGTCAGCCGACGTGTTGCCGCGGAGCTTGCCGAGCCGCATGTCGATCGGCATCTGGCCGCCCTCGAACCCGGCCGGCATCTTGTGCGACCCCGAGCGGGACTTCTGCCCCTTGATCCCGCGGCCCGCGTAGCGGCCCTTGCCCGAGCCCAGGCCGCGGCCGACGCGCTTCCGCGCGGTGCGAGCCTGTGCCGGCTTGAGCGAGTGGAGGTTGAGCTCGTCGGCCATCTCTACGAATCCTTCCCGGTCGTCTTCCCGTCCACCGGCGTCACGGCCACGAGGTGTGCGACATGGCGCAGCTTGCCCGCGAGCTCGGGGCTCTCGTCGTGCTCCGCACTCCGGCCGATCTTGCCGAGCCCGAGCGAGCGGAGGGTGCCCTCGTGCGCTCGAGTCTGGCCGATGGTCGAGTGCGTCTGCGTAATCCGAACGCGCGTCATGGCCGAGTCTCCTCCGGAGACTCCCCAGACGGCTGTGCGCCGGAGGCACCATGCTCACTCACGGAGGGCTGGGCGTCGCTGGCACTCGCGTCGGCAAGCGCCGAGGCCCGCGGGAGCGGCAGCACGTCCTGAACCGATTTCCCGCGCGAGCGGGCAACATCCTCGGGGCGCCGCAGGCGCTTGAGGCCGTCCACGGTGGCGCGGGCCATGTTGATCGGGTTCGTCGTCCCCAGGCTCTTCGCGAGCACGTCGCGGATGCCCGCAAGCTCGAGCACGGCGCGGACGCCGCCGCCGGCGATCACGCCGGTTCCCTCGCTCGCCGGCCGCAGGACGACGCGCGCGGCGTCGAACTCGCCCGTGATCTCGTGGGTGATCGTCGCCCCGTGCTTCGGGACGGTGAAGAGGTTCTTCTTCGCGTCGTCGACCGCCTTCGAGATGGCGAGCGGGACCTCCCGCGCCTTCCCGTAGCCGACCCCGACGCGGTCGACCTCGTCCCCGATCACGACGAGCGCCGTGAACGAGAAGCGCCGGCCGCCCTTCACGACCTTCGCGACGCGGTTGATCTCGATGACGCGCTCCTTGAGCTCGCGTGACTCGGCTACTTCCACAACGCTCAAAACCTGAGTCCTTCCTCGCGTGCGCTCTCGGCGAGCGCCTTCACGCGTCCGTGGTAGAGGTAGCCCGCCCGGTCGAAGACGCAGGTCTCGATCCCCGCCTTCTTCGCCGACGCCCCGAGCGCCTTGCCGACGGCGGCCGCCTGCTCTGTCTTCGTGCCCTTGAACGACTTCAGCTCGAGCCAGGTGGCCGAGGCCAGCGTCCGGCGAGCCTCGTCGTCGACGAGCTGGGCGAAGATGCCCTTGTTGGAGCGGAAGACGACGAGGCGCGGCCGCTCGGCCGTGCCCGACACCTTCCCGCGCACGCGCCGGTGGCGGCGGAGGCGTGCTTCGCGAACGCTCGTGCTCACGCTCTCTTCCCAACCTTGCGCCTGACGTGCTCGCCCTGATAGCGGATGCCCTTGCCCTTGTAGGGCTCGGGTGGGCGCACCTTGCGGATCTCCGCGGCCGTCTGGCCGACGACCTGCTTGTCCGTCCCCTTCACGATCACCTGCGTCGGCTGCGGAACGTCGAAGGAGATCCCCTCGCGCGGCGCGATCGTCACCGGATGCGAGAAGCCGACCTGGAGCTCGAGGTCGCTGCCCCGGAGCGCCGCGCGATAGCCGACGCCCTGGATCTCGAGGTGCTTCTCGAAGCCTTTCGTCACGCCCTCGACCATGTTGGCAACGAGCGACCGCGTGAGGCCGTGCAGCGCGCGGTCGTCGCCGCGGTCGGTCGGCCGCGCGACGTTCACGACGCCGTCTCCCTGCGTGATCTTCATGCGCACGGGCACGCGCTGCTCGAGCGTCCCGAGCGGGCCGCTGACCTTCACGTCGCCACCGGGCGAAACCTCCACGGTGACGCCCGTCGGGATCTCGATTGGCTTACGTCCGATTCTGCTCAAGGCTGGTCTTCTCCTGGCATATTCGCGAACCGAACGTGCCCGCTTACCACACGAACGCGAGCACCTCGCCGCCAACGCCGCGCTCGGCGGCTTGGCGCGTGGTGATCACGCCGGTCGAGGTGGACAGGATCGCGGTGCCGAGCCCGCCGAGGACGCGCGGGAGGCGGTCCTTCTTCGCGTAGACGCGGCGGCCGGGCTTCGACACGCGCTTGAGGTCGGTAATCACCCGCTCGCGGTTCTTGCCGAACTTCAGCTCGATCACGAGCGTGTTGACGGGCGTCGACTCGACGACGGAGAAGCCCTTGATGTAGCCCTCCTCGTGGAGCAGGCGCGCGATCTCCTCCTTCATGCGCGAGGTCGGCATCGAGACGGTGTCGTGCATCGCACGGTTCGCGTTGCGGATGCGGGCCAACATATCCGCGATCGGATCAGTGAGCACTTCTTCCTCCGGAAGAAGTGCTAGGCGAGAACACAGCGCCTGGCACTTCTGTGGTGTCTGAAATCAGATGGGTCATCGTGTGTGCCTTTCCCTGGCACTTGCGAAGCAAGTGCCTCATCACCAGGAACTTTTCGTCATTCCCGGAATCGCTCCCTCGTGCGCAAGGTCGCGCAGACAGATCCGGCAGAGCTTGTACCTGCGGAACACGGCGCGGGGCCTGCCGCAGCGGTTGCAACGCGTGTAGGCGCGCACGCCGAACTTCTGCTGGCGCTTCTGCTTCACGCGGAGCGAGGTCTTCGCCATCCCTAAGTGTCCCTTCTCTCGCTGGCGAACGGGAGCCCGAGGGCGCGCAGGAGCGCGCGGCCCTGCTCGTCCGTCTCGGCCGTCGTGGTGATCGCAACGTCGAGGCCGCGGATCGCCGGCACGGAGTCGTAGTCGACCTCGGGGAAGATGATCTGCTCCTTGATGCCGATCGAGTAGTTGCCGCGTCCGTCGAATGAGTCCGGATCGAGCCCGCGGAAGTCGCGGATGCGGGGCAGCGCGATGGAGACGAGCCGGTCGAGGAACTCGTACATCCGCGCGCCGCGCAGCGTCACGCGGGCGCCGACCGACATTCCCTCGCGGAGCTTGAAGCTCGCGATCGACTTGCGGGCCTTGCGGACCTGGGCACGCTGGCCGGAGATCGTCGTCAGCTCCTCGATGGCGGCGTCGAGCGCCTTCGCGTCGGTCTTCGCCTCGCCGACGCCCATGTTGAGCGTGATCTTCGTGATGCGGGGCACCTGCATGATCGAGCTCAGACCGAGCTGCTCCTTGAGGGCGCTGCGCAGCTCCTGGTCGTAGCGCTGCTTGAGGCGCGGAACGACCGTCTCCGTCGCAGTGGCCATCAGTCGATCTCCTGGCCGCAGCCCTGACGCTTGCAGACGCGAACGCGGACGGTCTCGCCCTTGAGCTCCTTGACCTTGACGCCGACCCGCGTGGGCTGCTTGCACGTCGGGCACACGATCATCACGTTCGAGACGTCGAGCGGCATCGGCCGGTCGACGATCCCGCCGGGGATGATGTTCGCGCCGCCCATGCGCGTGGAGTCGCGCATCGGGCGCGGTTTCGTGTGGCGCTTGGCGACGTTGAGGTTCTCGACGATCACGCGGCGGTCGCGCGGGCGCGCCTCGAGGACCCGTCCCTGCTTGCCGCGGTCCTTGCCGGCGAGCACCTGGACGAGATCGCCTTTCTTGATTCGCATCGTGGTCGACATCTCTCTACAGCACCTCGGGGGCGAGGCTGACGATCTTCATGAAGTTCTTCTCGCGCAGCTCCCGCGCGACCGGCCCGAAGATGCGCGTTCCGCGCGGGTTGTTCTGGTTGTCGATGATGACGGCCGCGTTCTCGTCGAAGCCGATCAACGTGCCGTCGCCTCGGCCGTAGGGCTTCTTCGTCCGGACGACGACCGCCTTGACGACCTCGCCCTTCTTGACCGTGCCCTGCGGCGTTGCGGTCTTCACTGTAGCGACGATCACGTCCCCGACACGGGCGTATCGCCTGTGCGAGCCGCCGACGACGCGGATGCACAGGAGCTCGCGGGCGCCGGTGTTGTCGGCGACCTTGACGCGCGATTCCTGCTGGATCACTTCGCGACCTCCAGCACCTCGGCGAGGCGCCAGCGCTTCGTCTTCGAGAGGGGACGCGTCTCGACGATGCGAACGACGTCGCCCACCTTCGCCTGGCCGGTCTCGTCGTGCGCGTGGAACTTGACGCTCCGGCGGACGACCTTCTTGTACTTCGGATGCGCCTTCACGACGTCGACCCGGACGACGATCGTCTTCTCCATCGCGTCTGAGACGACCGTGCCCTGGCGCTCCTGCCTGCGGCCCCGCTCGTGCTCGGGCTTCTCGATCCGCACGATCGGCTTGCGCTCGGTCGGCTTGACCCGCCTCGGCCTCGTCTTCTGCGGCCGGAGGGTGCGCGGGAGCCGCTTCTTCTTGCGCTTCGGCTCGGCGGGCACTGCTGCTGACGCAGAAGTGCCAGGCGCATCGACGTCGGTGGCAGCCTCCGCCGCCGTCGCCGACTCCTCGGTGGCATCGGCGGCGGGCGCTCCTGCCTCCGCGGCCGGCGCCTCCTCTGGTGGCGCCTCCTCAGCGGCATGATCGGCCGGCGCTTCCGCTAGGGGCTGCTCGGCAGCCGCCTCGGCGATCTCCTCGCCCTCTTGGTGTTCCTCTGGCACTTCGGCGTCGGCCGAAGTGCCCTTCTTCTTCTCAGCCATGTCCAACCGTCCGTCGTTCGTTCTTGATCGTCAGGATGCGGGCGATCTCCCGCCTCGCGTGGCGCAGCCGGGCGGGCGAGTCGAGCGCTCCGGTTGCGGCCTGGAAGCGGATCTTGAAAAGCTCGCGCCTGCCCTCGCCGAGCTTGGCGTCGAGCTCCTCGTCCGTCAGCCCGCGTAGGTCTCTCGCTCTCATGGGTTTCCCCGCGTTTGTCTAGCTCTCAAAGAGATCCGCCTCCCGCTTCACGAACTTCGTCTTCACCGGCAGCTTCTGGGCCGCCAGGCGGAGCGCCTCCTTGGCCAAGGGCTCCGAGACGCCGGAGAGCTCGAACATCACACGCCCCGGCTTGACCACCGCGACCCAGCCCTCCGGCGAGCCCTTCCCCGAGCCCATGCGCGTCTCGGCGGGCTTCTTGGTGAACGGCTTGTCGGGGAAGAGGTTGATCCACACCTTTCCGCCACGGCGGATCTTGCGCGTCATCGCGATACGGGCGGCCTCGATCTGCCGGTTCGTGACCCAACCGTTCTCGATCGCCTTGATCCCGTAGTCGCCGAACTGCACGTCGAGCTGACCCTTTGCGTAGCCCGTGCGGCGGCCGCGGAACTGCTTGCGGTGCTTCGTCTTGCGCGGCAGCAGCACTACGACTCACCGCCGTTCGTCGTCTCGGGCGTCTCGTTCACGGGCGGCGTCTCCGGCGCCTGGTCCTCGGTCGGCGGGGCCTGGGTCTCGGGAGTCACTCCACGGTCACGCGCCGGCCCGCGCCCGCCCTGTGCGCCGCGCCCGCGTCCGCCGGGCCGGCGACGCCTCTGCACGAGCCCGAGACCCTCGCGGTCCTGGCCGCGTCCACGACCGCTCTCGCGCGACGCGCCGAGGCCCTCCGTGTTCGAGCCGCGGCGGCGGCGCGATCCGTCGGCCTCGGTGATGCGCTCGCGACCCAGCGACCCCTCGTAGCCCTCGGGCATGATCTCGCCCTTGTTGACCCAGACCTTGACGCCGATCCGGCCATAGGTCGTCTTCGCCTCGGCGAAGCCGTAGTCGATGTCGGCGCGAATCGTGTGCAGCGGCACGCGGCCCTCGGTGTAACGCTCGCTGCGGCTCATCTCGCCGCCGCCGAGCCGTCCGCCGCACTGGATCTTGATTCCCTGCGCGCCCGAGCGCATGGCGGACGCGAGCGAGCGCTTCATCGCGCGCCGGAACGACACGCGGTTCTGGAGCTGCTCCGCGATGGACTGTGCGACGAGCTGCGCGTCGAGCTCCGGACGCTTGATCTCGTTGATGTTGATGTGGACGCTCTTGCCGGTGATCGCGTGGAGCTCCTTGCGGAGCGCGTCCACCTCCACGCCCGACTTCCCGATCACGATGCCCGGGCGCGCCGTGTAGATGTCGACCGTGATGCGCTGCTTGTCCTTGCGGATCAGGATGTCCGACAGCCCGGCATGTGCGAGCTTGCCGTTGATGTGGTCGCGGATGCGGATGTCCTCGAGGACGTAGTCGGCGATCTCCTTCTTGCCGGTCCACCAGTTCGACTTCCAGTCGTGGATGACGCCGACCCGAAGGCCGCCGGGATGCACTTTCTGGCCCACTAGGCGACCGCCTCCTTGGTCTTCGGCTTGCGAGGGCGCGCCGCCTTCGGCGTCGCACCAGGTGTTGACTCGGGTGTCTCGGTCTCCGTCACAGGCGCGGCTGCGGTCTCCGGAGCTGCAGCACCGCTGCGGCCCTTACCTGGTCGGGGTTGCTCCGCAGGAGCAACCACGATCGTGATGTGGCACGTGCGCTTCATGATCCGGTTGTAACGGCCGCGTGCGCGAGCCTTGCCCCGCTTGAGAGTGGGGCCCTCGTCCGCGTATGCCTCGAGGACGACGAGCTCGTCGCCGTCGAGGCCGTGGGCCGACTCGGCGTTCGCGACGGCCGACGCGAGCACGCGGTCGATCTCCCGTGCCGCGGTGCGCGGCGTGAACGCGAGGACCGTGCGGGCCTCCGGCACCGTGCGGTCCCGGACGTTGTCCAACACGACACGCGCCTTGCGCGCGGACATGCGCACCCACTTCGCCTGGGCGCGAACCTGCGTCGGTTCGGCTGTCGTCTGTCGTGCCATCTACCGCTTCTTCACCTGCGCCTGACGGTCGCCCGCATGGCTGCGGAACGTGCGCGTCGGTGCGAACTCGCCGAGCTTGTGTCCGACCATCTGCTCGGACACGAACACCGGGACGTGCTTGCGCCCGTCGTGCACGGCGATCGTGTGACCGACCATCTCGGGAAAGATCGTCGAGGCGCGCGACCACGTGCGCACCATGCGCTTCTCGCCCGCGGCGTTCATCGCCTCGATCCGGGCGAGCAGCCGCTCCTCGACGAAGGGGCCCTTCTTGGACGAACGTGACATGTCTTACCGACGCTCCTTGCCGCGGCGGCGGCCGCGGACGATCAGGTTGTCCGATTCCTTGTGCTTGCGGCGGGTGCGCTTCCCGATCGTCGGGACGCCCCACGGCGTGACCGGGTGGTGGCCCTTCGACTTGCCCTCGCCGCCCCCGTGCGGGTGGTCGACGGGGTTCATCGCCGTGCCGCGCACGCTTGGGCGCCTCCCCAGCCAGCGGCTGCGTCCCGCCTTCCCGCTCGACTCGTTGGCGTGCTCGGCGTTGCCGACCTGCCCGACGGTCGCGCGGCAGGCGAGGAGCACGCGCCGCATCTCCCCGGACGGGAGGCGCAGGACGCCGTAGGGCGCGTCCTTCGCCACGAGTTGGACGCCCGAGCCTGCCGACCGCGCGAGCTTCGCGCCCTGTCCGGGCCTGAGCTCCACGGCGTGGACGACGGTGCCGGTCGGGATGTCGCCCAGCGGCAGCGCGTTGCCGGGCCGGATGTCCGCGTCGGGCCCGGCCTGGACGGTGGCACCGACACGCAGCCCGACGGGAGCGAGGATGTACGCCTTCGCGCCGTCCGCGTAGTGCAGCAGCGCGATCCGCGCCGACCGGTTCGGGTCGTACTCGATCGAGGCGACCTTTGCCGGCACGCCGTCCTTGACCCGCCTGAAGTCGATCTTGCGGTAGCGGCGCTTGTGTCCGCCGCCCTGGTGGCGGGTCGTGATGCGGCCCTTGTTGTTCCGCCCACCCGTCTTCCGGAGCGGCTCGAGCAGCGACTTCTCCGGCTCGGAGCGCGTGATGTCTTCGAAGCCGGACGTGGCCATCTGGCGACGTCCGGCGCTCGTCGGCTTGTACTTCTTGACTGCCATATCTCGTTAGACCTGTGCCCCTTCGAAGATCTCGATCGACTCGCCCTCACGGACCTGGACGATCGCCTTCTTCCAGCCCGGCCGCGTGCCCTTGAACAGGCCGCGCCGCTTCGGCTTCGCCTGCACCTTCACGATGTTGACCCGCTCGACGTGAACGTCGAACAGCTGCTCGATCGCCTGGCGCACCTGCGTCTTGTGCGCGTCCTCGTGGACGCGGAACGTGTAGCGCCGGTCGGCGATGCCCGCATAGCTCTTTTCCGAGACGACGGGTGCGAGGATCACCTGCTCGTTCGTGAGGCCGCTCACGCCGCCACCTCCTTGCCGGCCCGCATTTCGACCAGCGGCAGCGCCGCCTCGGTGACGACAAGGGCGCGCGCCCACACGATCGCTGCGACTTCGAGCTCCGAGGGCACCGTGACCAGCACGCGCTCGAGGTTCCGGAACGACTTGACGACCGCCTCCTCGTCCTCGTGCGCGACGACGACGACCGGCGTGTCCTTGCCCCAGTCCTCCAAGAGCTGTTTGGCCTGCTTCGTCGAAGGCTTGTCGAAGCCGCTCGGGTCAAGCAGCGCGATGGTCCCCTTGGACGCGTGGCTCGCGAGCGCGCTGCGGAACGCAGCGCGCCTGGCCTTGCGGTTCACCTTGACCTCGAAGCTCCGCATCCCGGGCGGGAACGCAACGCCGCCGCCCGTGAACTGCGGCGCGCGGATCGTCCCCTGCCGGGCGCGGCCGGTGCCCTTCTGACGCCACGGCTTCGAGCGGCCGCCGGCGACGAGCCCGCGGCTCTTCGCGCCGCGTGTCCCACGGCGGGCGGCGTTGAGCTCCGCGCGCACGGTCTCGTGGACGAGATGCGGCTTGACGTCTGCCTCGAAGACCGTCGCGTCGAGCGCGACGTCCTTCGACTTCCCGCCGAGCACTGCTGCCTTGACCGCCATCAGCGCTCCACCGCCCGGATCTCGACGAGACCGCTCTTCGGCCCCGGCACGGCACCACGGACGAGGATCAGGTTCCGCTCGGCGTCCACTTCGTGGACGACGAGGCCCGACTGCGTGACGCGCACGCCACCCATCCGGCCCGCCATCTTCTTGCCCTTGAACACGCGGGACGGCGTCGCGGAGGCGCCGACCGACCCCGGCTTGCGGACGTTGTGCGAGCCGTGGCTCGTCGGGCCGCGCCCGAAGTTGTGGCGCTTGATCGTCCCCTGGAAGCCCTTGCCGATCGACGTCCCGGACACCTTGATCCGTTCGCCCGGCTCGAAGGCCTCGACGGTGACGCTCTCGCCCACCTGGAGCTCGTTCGGGCCGCGGAACTCGGCGAGATGCCGATGCCCGCCCACCCCCGCCTTCCTCAGGTGCCCGAGCTCGCCCTTCGACAGCCGCCGGTCGGCGACGGGCTCGAAGGCGAGCTGGACGGCGTCGTACCCGTCGGTCGCCTCGGTCCGCACCGTGACGACGGGACACGGGCCCGCCTCGATCACCGTCACGGCGTCGACGTTCCCCGTCTCCTCGTTGAAGACCTGGGTCATGCCGAGTTTCCGTCCGAGAATGCCTTTCACGGCTTCCTACCTCGGTCGGCCGGAAACTCGATGAGGTGGTGTCGCTGAGCTCTCATCTCTGACCTGGTCACAATTTGATCTCGATATCCACGCCTGCGGGCAAATCGAGCCGCATCAGCGAGTCGACCGTCCTCGGCGTGGGACTGTGGATGTCGATCAGCCGCTTGTGCGTGCGCACCTCGAAGTGCTCGCGCGAGTCCTTGTCCTTGAACGGACTCCGGATCACGCAGTAGACGTTCTTCTCGGTAGGCAGGGGCACGGGACCGGTGATCGTCGCGCCGGTGCGCTGCGCCGTCTCCACGATCTGGGTCGCGGAGCGGTCCACCTGCTGGTGGTCGTACCCCTTGAGCCTGATTCTGATCTTCTGTTGTGCCATGTGGTTTCGGATCTCACCTAGTGGCGAGCGTCAGCCCGCCGCTTATCTGACGATCTCCGTGACGACGCCGGCGCCGACGGTGCGGCCACCCTCGCGGATCGCGAAGCGGAGACCCTGGTCCATGGCGATCGGCTGGATCATCTCGATCTCCATGTTCGTGTTGTCACCCGGCATGACCATCTCCTGGCCCTCGGGGAGCTTGATCGAGCCGGTCACGTCGGTCGTGCGGAAGTAGAACTGCGGCCGGTAGCCGTTGAAGAACGGCGTGTGGCGCCCGCCCTCGTCCTTCGAGAGGACGTACACCTCGGCCTTGAAGTGCGTGTGCGGAGTGATCGAACCGGGCTTCGCGAGCACCTGGCCGCGCTCGACCTCCTCGCGCTTGACGCCGCGGAGCAGCGCGCCGGCGTTGTCGCCCGCCTGCGCGAAGTCCAGGATCTTCTGGAACATCTCGAGACCGGTGACCGTGGTCTTCTCGGTCTTCTCGTGGATGCCCACGATCTCGACCTCGTTGCCGACCTCGATCTTCCCCTGCTCGATGCGGCCCGTGACGACGGTGCCGCGACCCGTGATCGTGAACACGTCCTCGATCGGCATCAGGAACGGCTTGTCGACGTCGCGCGTCGGCTCCGGGATGTACGTGTCGACGGCGTTCATCAGCTCGAGGATCTTGGCCGTCCACTCGGGGTCGCCCTCGAGCGCCTTCGTGGCGGAGACGGACACGATCGGCACGTCGTCGCCGGGGAACTCGTACTTGGAGAGGAGCTCGCGCACCTCCATCTCGACGAGCTCGAGCAGCTCGGGGTCGTCGACCATGTCGGCCTTGTTGAGCGCGACGACGATCGCGGGCACCTCGACCTGGCGTGCCAGGAGGATGTGCTCGCGGGTCTGCGGCATCGGGCCGTCCGCGGCGGAGACCACCAGGATCGCGCCGTCCATCTGGGCCGCGCCTGTGATCATGTTCTTGATGTAGTCGGCGTGCCCCGGGCAGTCGACGTGCGCGTAGTGCCGATTCTCGGTCTCGTACTCGACGTGCGCGGTGTTGATCGTGATGCCGCGCTGGCGCTCCTCGGGGGCCGCGTCGATCGACGCGAAGTCGCGGACCGCGCTCTGGTTGACACCCTGGTCGGCCAGGACCTTCGAGATCGCGGCGGTGAGGGTGGTCTTGCCGTGGTCGATGTGACCGATGGTGCCGACGTTGACGTGCGGCTTCGTGCGCTCGAACTTCTGCTTACCCATGTTTTTTTCCTCCGGAAAAAAACTAGAATTACACGGACAAAAAGCTATTCTCCACCGGTTTGACTAGTCACAATTGCTTCAGCAATCGAGACTGGAACGTCCTCGTAGCGGTCGAACTGCATGGTGAAGGTCGCCCGACCCTGGGTCATCGACCGCACGTCGGTGGCGTACCCGAACATCTCGGACAGCGGCACGCTCGCCTTGATCGACTGCGAGTTGCCGAGCGGCTCGAGCGACTCGACCCGGCCGCGGCGGGAGTTGAGGTTCCCCATCACGTCGCCGAGGTAGTCCTCGGGTGTGACGACCTCGACGGCCATGACCGGCTCGAGCAGCTTGGGCTTGGCGCGCTTCAGCGCTTCCTTGACGGCCATCGAGCCGGCGATCTTGAATGCCCGCTCGCTCGAGTCGACCTCGTGGTACGAGCCCTCGACGAGCTCGACCTTGACGTCGACCACGGGATAGCCCGCGAGGACACCGGCGCCGAGCGCCTCCTGGATGCCCTCGTCCACGGGCTTGACGTACTCCTTCGGGATCTTCCCGCCGACGATCTTGTCCTCGAACTCGTAGCCCGCGCCCGGCTCCTGCGGGATGAGGTTGATCACGACGTCGCCGTACTGGCCCGAGCCGCCGGTCTGGCGAACGAACCTGCCCTGGACGTTCTGGACAGGCTGCGACGCGGTCTCGCGGTAGGCGACCTGCGGCCGGCCGACGTTCGCGTCGACCCGGAACTCGCGCAGGAGTCGGTCGACCAGGATCTCGAGGTGCAGCTCGCCCATCCCCGCGATGAGCGTCTGGCCCGTCTCCTCGTCGGTCGAGACGCGGAAGGTCGGATCCTCCTCGGCGAGGCGCGAGAGTCCCTGGCCGAGCTTGTCCTGGTCGCCCTTCGTCTTCGGCTCGATTGCGACCGAGATGACGGGGTCGGGGAAGGTCATCGACTCGAGCACGATCGGCGCGTTCTCGACGGCGAGCGTGTCGCCCGTCGTCGACTGCTTGAGCCCGACCACCGCGGCGATCTCGCCGGCCGAGATCTCGTCGCGCTCCTCCCGGTGGTTCGCGTGCATCTGGAGGATTCGGCCGATCCGCTCGGTCTTCCCATTGGTGGTGTTGAGGACCCGGTCGCCGGCCTTGACCCGGCCCGAGTACACCCGAAAGTACGTCAGCTTGCCGACGTACGGGTCGGACATGACCTTGAAGACGAGGGCCGAGAAGGGCGCGTCCTCGGTGGCCGGGCGGGTGATCTCGTCCTCCGTCTTCGGATCGGTGCCCTGCACGGCCGGGACGTCGAGCGGGCTCGGGAGGTAGTCGACCACGGCGTCGAGCAGCGGCTGGACGCCCTTGTTCTTGAAGGCGGAGCCGAGCAGGACAGGCGTGATCGCGTCCGCGAGCGTGCCCGCGCGGAGCGCGCGCCTGATCATCTCGGGCGTGACGGCCGACTCGTCCTCGAGATACGTCTCGAACAGCTCGTCGTCGTGCTCGGCGATCGCATCGATGAGGGCGTGATGCGCCTCCCTGGCTGCGGCCTCGAGCTCGGTCGGGATGTCCCCGACCGTGAAATTCATGCCGAGCTCGTCCTCGTAGACGATCGCGCGCATCTCCACGAGGTCGACGGCCCCGACGTGCTGGTCCTCCTCGCCGATCGGCAGTTGCACCGGCACCGGGTTCGCGCCGAGGCGGTCACGCATCGACTCGACGGCGTTCGCGAAGTTCGCGCCCGTGCGGTCCATCTTGTTGATGAACGCGATGCGCGGCACCCCGTAACGGTCGGCCTGGCGCCAGACGGTCTCCGACTGGGGCTGTACGCCCGCGACGGAGTCGAACACGGCGACCGCGCCGTCCAGGACACGGAGTGAGCGCTCGACCTCGACCGTGAAGTCCACGTGTCCGGGAGTATCGATGATGTTGATGCGATGATCGCGCCAGAACGCCGTCGTCGCCGCCGACGTGATGGTGATCCCGCGCTCCTGCTCCTGCGCCATCCAGTCCATCGTCGCGGCGCCCTCGTGCACCTCGCCCAGCTTGTGGGTGCGGCCGGTGTAGTAGAGGATCCGCTCGGTCGTCGTCGTCTTGCCCGCGTCGATGTGGGCCATGATCCCGATGTTCCGGACGCGGTCGAGGCCGATCTGCGTGGCTGTCGTCGTGCTCATGGTCAGCCTCTCACCAGCGGTAGTGGGCGAACGCCTTGTTGGCCTGCGCCATCCGGTACATGTCGTCCTTGCGCTTGAACGCGCCGCCCTGCTGGTCGATCGCATCCTGCAGCTCGCCCGCCAGCTTGTTCTGCATGCCCTTCTCCCGCCGCTCGCGCGCGTACGTCACGAGGTAGCGGATCGCGAGCGTGCGTCCGCGGCGCGGCGGCACCTCGACGGGCACCTGGTAGTTCGCGCCACCGACGCGGCGCGAGCGAACCTCGAGCACGGGGGTGACGGACTTGACGGCGGCGTCGAGCGCCTCGAGCGCCGGCTTGCCGGTCTTCTCGGCGACCTGCGCGAGCGCGTCGTAGACGACCCGCTCCGCGATCGACTTCTTGCCGTCGACCATCAGCCGGTTGACGAGCTGCGTCACGAGCACCGACCCGTAGACGGGGTCGGGCTCGACTGAGCGCGGCTGGATCTCTGCACGGCGCGGCACGGCCTAACCGCCCCTCTTGGCGCCGTACTTCGAGCGGGCTTGCTTGCGATCGCTGACCCCGGACGTGTCGAGACCGCCGCGGATCACCTTGTAGCGGAACCCCGGCAGGTCCTTCACGCGGCCGCCGCGGATCAGCACGACCGAGTGCTCCTGGAGGTTGTGGCCCTCACCCGGGATGTAGGCGCCGACCTCCATCCCGTTGGTCAGCTTCACGCGGGCGACCTTGCGGAGCGCCGAGTTCGGCTTCTTGGGCGTCGTCGTGTACACGCGCGTGCAGACGCCGCGCTTCTGCGGGGCACCGCGAAGCGCGGGGGTCTTGACCTTCGTCTTCGGGGCCGTACGACCCTTGCGAACGAGCTGATTGACGGTGGGCACGCTACTCCTGAGATCTGGTCGGCGGTTCTGTCACACAGAAAGGGCCGGCAGGCACAGCGTCCCGCCGCCCGGGAGCGGGAAGTGTAGCGAAAGCGCTTCGAACGCGCCTACCACGGCGTTCGGCACGGCTTGGCAGACGGGCGGAGTCGCTCGCAGAGCGTCGCGACGAAGCTGCGCGGCAGTTGCGGCCGCGACAGCGGACGCCTTGAGGAACCGGCGGCGGAAAGAAAGGGATTCCCCAATGACCACCACGCGATTACATTGCGTCCGGGGAAGGTGGGACGGGACATTGCGTCCGGGGAAGGTGGGGACGGGACATCTCGAGCGGAGTGGTCATCGGCATCGTCGTCGGCGTCGCGGCTCTACTGGGCCTCGGTGTCGTGGGCTTCTTGCTCATGCGCCGTCCGCAACGGGACGACCGGCTCGTCCAGGCGGTCGACGAGATGCGCTCGCGGATGGACCTCCTCGGCCGCGATCTCTCCGACGCGCTCGAGCGCGCGGAACGGGAGAGCAAGCGCAACCGCTTCCTGAGCGATCTCGGGAGCTCCGTCGAGTTCGAGGAGCTCCTCGACCGCATCCTCGACGCGGCGCTCGAGGTACCCGGCTTCGACGCCGCGATGGTGTCGCTCGACGACCCGTCCGGATCGCCGACGATCGCGACGCGCGGAATGACCGCCGAGGAGGCGGCACACCCTCCCTCGTCCGGCGCCGCGGGATCGCTCCCCTCAGGACCGATCACCGTGAGCTACCGCTACGGCGCGTCCGACGCCGCCGACCCGCATCTGATCCGCGGCGGGCTCTTCCTCTCGCTCGTGAGCCGCGACGGCCACGTGCTCGGCAGCCTCGCTCTGTTCTGGCGGACGCCTGGCTACGAGCCGTCCCAAGACCGCGTCGCCGCGATCGAGCAGATCGCCTCGACGAGCATGCCGGCGATCGAGAACGCCCGCCGATACCGCGAGGCGCGGCAGCTCGCCGAGACCGACGCGCTCACGGGGTTCTTCAACCAGCGCTACTTCCACGAGACGCTGCGGCGCGAGGCGCTGCGCGCGCAGCGGTACAACCGGCGCCTCGCGCTGCTCATCATCGACCTCGACGACTTCAAGGCCGTGAACGACCGCATCGGCCATCTCGCCGGCGATGCGGTGCTGGCGCAGGTCGCCGAGCGGCTTCGCAACGAGATTCGCTCGGTCGACATCGGCTGCCGAGTAGGCGGCGACGAGTTCGGCGTGATCATGCCGGAGTCGACCGGGGAGGACGCCTCCCAGCTCTTCCAGCGCATGCACGACGCGGTCGCCGCGATGCCCGTCCCCGGCGGGCAGCGCGTCCGCATTTCGGCGGGCATCGCCGAGCTTCGGCACGGAGAGACCGCGGCCGGCCTGTTCGAGCGGTCCGACTCGGCGCTCTACCGCGCGAAGGAGCTCGGCAAGGACCGCGCGAACGTCGCAGCCGACTAGACGTGGGGGAACCCCTGGTTCCCCCACGAGCCCTCCTCTAGCGGCGCGTTCCGAGGCAGCGAGCCTGGCCTCCCGGCCGGCGAGGCCGGCCTCCGGCCGCAACGCCCCGCAGCGCCGGGCGCACACCTTGGAACCGCCCGCGACGGGTCAGGGTCGGAGCGCAACGAGCCGGAGCGGCCGCGACGGCCGCTCGGCTCCGGGAGCGGGCTCGAGCGTCACGCCGACGCGGGCGCCGTTGGCAACACGCTGGGACAGCGGAATCACGCGTGCGGACGCGTCGAACGTCGCGACAGGCGACGGCGTCGCGGACTCGGGCGGGACGAGCCACGCCTGGTAGATCGATCCCTCGGGGGCGACGCCGAGCCCGTCGAGCGCGAGGACCGCCCGCCCCTCGTCGTCGACGACGAGCGAGATGCGGCCGACGCTTTTCTCGAGTGGATACCGCTCGGTCCTCGAGTCGGCGAGCACGGAGAGCGACCACTCCACGGTGGGGTCCGTCGTCGGCGCCTCGGGCTCGGAGCGGGCCGCGGCGAGCACCGCCCAGGCTCCGAGCCCGACGGCCGCGATGCCGGTCACGATCGCCAGCGCCGCGAGCGTCGGCCAGGTCGGCCGCTTCGGCCGCGGCAGCTCCAGCGGCGGCAGCGGCATCCCCACGGTCAGTCGCGATTCGGGCACGTTTCCGATCGGCTCGGCCCGGAGGAGGTCTGCTGGTGCGGCGCCCTTCCCCATCCGCCCGAGGATAGAGGCCTCGCCTGACGGCCCCCTGAGCCCTGGTCGCCGGGGCTTGCTCCAGCCACCCCCCTCTGTAGGGTTAGCTCGATGGAGGGGCGTGGCTCCCTACCGACAGGGGACGAGGCGACATGACCACCGAGCTTGCCATCGCAGCTGTTGCGCTCGCCGCGATCTCGCTGATCCTGTTCGTGCTCGCGCTACGCCGGATCCTCGCCCGCCAGGCCGAGGTGACCGTCACGATGCTGCGTCGCTACGACGAGCGGCTCGCGGCGTTCGCACAGACGCTGAGCGACACGCTGACCGCCGTGCAGAGCGCGCGACAGTTGGGCACGATGGACCTCGAGGACGATCCCGAGCCGATGATGCGCACGCTCGAGCTCGCTCGGGAGCGCATCGCGGCGGACGGCGCGATCGCCCTGGTGACGAGCGGCAACGGGACGCCGATCGTCGCGACGGTAGGCCTCTCCGAATCGGAGACGAACCACATCGCGCGCATGGGATTCCCCGACTACCGCGGCGCCCGCGCGATCGAGGTCGCGTTCTCGGGCGATCTCGTCGCGCCCGAGGGACAGGAGCCCGTCCGGGCAGGGCTCGTCGTGCCGCTCCTCGGCGAGGAGGCGCCGCAGAGCCTGCTCGGCGTGCTCACGCGCGACAAGGGCCGGAGGTTCAGCGAGGACGACGTCGACGCCCTCGACGGCCTCGTCCACCAGGCGCGGCCGCCGATCTCGCGAGCGCTCAACCTCCGCGAGCCCGACGTCGTCCCGGAGCTCGACATGCTGACGAGCCTGCTGGACCGCCAGTCGTTCCCGTCGGTCATCGACCGGGAGATCGTCCGCGCCCGCCTCGCGAGCCATCCGCTCTCGCTCCTCGTGATCGACGTCGACCGGCTCACCGCGCTCAACAGCCGGATCGGGATCCTCGCGGCGGACGGCGTCCTGCTCGAGCTCGCGAAACGGCTCCGGTCGGTCGTGCACCGTCTCGACTACGCGTTCCGACTCGGCGGCGGCCGGTTCGCCGTCGTCCGTCCGGGCTCCGAAGCGGCCGATGCGCGCGAGCTGTTCGAGGCGTTCAAGACCGAGCTCGACGGGCATCCGATCGGAGACGCCGGCGTGATCTCGGTCTCCGGCGGCGTGGCCGAGCTCATGCACCGCGACGACGCCGAGACCTTCGCCGCACGGGCCGACAACTCGCTCGCGCACGCCAAGCGCTCGGGCCGGGGAACGGTCAGCGTCGCGAGCAGCGACGAGGACCCGTTCGGCTCGAACGGGACCTTGCAGCCGACGGGGTCGCACGGGGGCCGGGCGCTCGAAGCCTGACCACCGGGCATGGGCCGGTGAGCCCGGGCCTCGCTCTCATCAGCCTCGCGACGTTCGTGGTCGCCATGGCGATCGCCCTTGTCGCCCGCAGCCGGAGGCTCGCCCAGCGCGCGCGACGTGTGGCCGCTCTCGCCAGCGTTGCCGAGCGGCTCGAGGCGGCGCTCGGGGCGCTGCGCGATGCCAGGACGCCCGACGCCGCGGAGCTTCCGGCAACGGCTGCGCCACCCGCGAGTCCGGCGCCGCTGATCGGCGGGACTCTGCCCGGACGCGCGGCGCTCGTCGACGCTCTCGGTCGGGCCGTCGAGCATGCCCGCACGGAGGGCGCGAGGCTGACCGCCGCGGTCGTGCATACCGAGATGGACGTCGAGGACGTTCTCGGCACGGAGCTGAGCGCAACCGCGAACGCGCAGGTCTACCTCGTCGGACCGCGCTCGGTTGCGATCGTGCTTCCCGACTTCGGCCGTGCGGCCGCGCTCGGCGTCGTCGCCCGCCTCCAGGCGGCGCACAACGTCAGCGGTCAGGTCGTCGAGCTGACAGACGGCGAGACCGCAGCCGAGCTCGCAGCCCGCCTGCTGGGCTCAGCGCCCTCGCGGGGCTGAGCCAGGGCAGACGATGGCGGCGGCTGCCGACGAGCCTACGTCGGCAGCCGCCTACACCCGAGCCGGGCCGAGAAGGCCCGGCCCTACGACTCGTCCTCCGAGACGTCCGGGGTCTCCGGGAGGTCGGGGAGGTCGTCCTCGTAGCCGAGCCCGAGCGACGCGAGGTCGAGACCGTCAGCGTCGCCGATCTCCTCGAGCGCGGCGAGCAGCTCCGCCTCGGTACCGCCGCCGAACACAGCCGCGGGAAGCGGCTCGGACGGCTCGATGTCGATCCCGCGGTACTTCTTCAGGCCCGTGGCCGCCGGGATCAGCTTCCCGATGATCACGTTCTCCTTGAGACCGAGCAGCCGGTCGACCTTGCCCTCGATCGACGCGTCCGTGAGCACCTTCGTCGTCTCCTGGAAGGAGGCGGCCGAGAGGAACGACTCGGTTGCGAGCGACGCCTTCGTGATGCCGAGGATCAGCGGCTCGAAGGTCGCCTCCTCGCCCTTCTTCGAGCGCGCCGTCTCGTTCGCCCGCTCGAGCACCACCTTGTCCACGAGCTGGCCGGGCAGCAGGTCGGTGTCGCCCGGCGTCTCGACGCGCACCTTCTTCATCATCTGGCGGACGATGAGCTCGATGTGCTTGTCGTGGATGTCGACGCCCTGCGACTTGTAGACCTTCTGCACCTCGCCCACGAGGTACAGCTCGGTCGGGGTCGAGCCGCGCCCGGCCCGCGTGTTCAGGTCGAGCATGTCGGCCGGGTTGAGCGAGCCCTCGTTCAGCGGATCGCCCTGCTCGACCGTCTCGCCCGAGCGGACGAGCAGCCGCGTGCGGCGCGGGAACGAGTACTCCTTCACGGGGAGCGGCTCGCCGTCCTCGTCGAGCGTGGACGGAGTGACCGTGACGAGCACCGTGCGGTCCTGCTCGTCGACGGACACCTTGCCCCCGACATCGGCGAGCGTGGCTGCGCCCTTCGGGTTCCGTGCCTCGAAGATCTCGACGACGCGCGGGAGACCGTGCGTGATGTCCGCACCGGCCACGCCGCCCGTGTGGAACGTCCGCATCGTGAGCTGGGTGCCCGGCTCGCCGATCGACTGCGCCGCGACGATGCCGACGGCGTCGCCGATCTCGCACATGTCTCCGGTGGCGAGGAACGTGCCGTAGCAGGCCCGGCACACGCCGACGTCGCTGCGGCACTTGAGCACCGTGCGCACCGGGAGCAGGAAGCCCTCCGCGGACTCCTCGAGCTGCTCGACGACCTCGCGCAGGCGGGGCTTCGTCAGGAGCTCGCCCTTCTCGGCGAGCACCGTCTTGCCCGGCTTCCCGTCCTTGAGCGGCTTGTGGACGTCGTCTGCCAGGACACGGCCCGCCGCGCTCAGGTTGATCTGCCCGTCGAGCAGCGCGGGGAGCTCCACGTGGTCGCTCGTCCCGCAGTCCTCCTCGCGGATGATCACGTCCTGCGAGACGTCGACGAGACGCCGCGTCAGGTAGCCCGAGTCGGCGGTGCGGAGCGCCGTGTCGGCGAGGCCCTTCCGCGCGCCGTGCGTCGAGATGAAGTACTCGAGCACCGACAGGCCCTCCATGAAGTTGGCCTTGATCGGACGCTCGATGATCTCGCCCTTCGGGTTGGCCATGAGGCCGCGCATCCCGGCGAGCTGGCGGATCTGGTTGAACGATCCGCGTGCGCCGGAGTTGGCCATCATGAAGATCGAGTTCGTCTGGTGGAGGTTGTCCTTCATCGCGTCGGCGACCTCGTCGGTCGCCTCCGTCCAGACTGCGACGACGCGCTCCTTGCGCTCCTCCTCGGTCATGAGGCCGCGCTCGTACTCTCGCTCGACCTTGGCGACCTCGTCCTCGTACCGGGCGAGGATCTCCTCCTTGGTCGGCGGGATCACGATGTCGTTCTTCGACACGGTGATGCCCGCCCGCGTCGCGAAGCGGAACGCGAGGGACTTGATCGTGTCGAGGACCGATGCCACCGCGTACGCGCCGTACTCGCCGACGAGACGGTCGATCAACGTGTCGAGCTCGCGCTTCGTCAGCGCCCGGTCGACCAGCAGCGGCTCTTGGAGCCCGTCCTTGACCGCGTCGCCGAGCGAGCGCTCGAGCTCGCTCTCGAAGATCACACGACCCGGCGTCGTGAGACGGATCTCGTCGCCTCGGCGGAACTCGATCGGGCCCTGCAGCGAGACGTTCTTCTGCCCTGAGCCGAGCGCGAACTCGACCTGCTCCTCCGAGCTGAACCGCGGCAGACCGTCGATCCCGAGCTGCTTCGCGAGCGCCTCGCCCGTCGTGGACGCGAGATCGTACGCGCAGTAGGTCAGGAAGTAGGCGCCGAGCACCATGTCCTGCGTCGGCGTCGCGAGCGGTCGCCCGTGCGCCGGCGAGAGGATGTTGTTCGACGAGAGCATCAGGATGCGGGCCTCCGCCTGCGCCTCGGCGCTGAGCGGGAGGTGGACCGCCATCTGGTCGCCGTCGAAGTCCGCGTTGAACGCGTGGCAGACGAGCGGGTGGACCTGGATCGCCTTGCCCTCG
>Ga0081539_10000435_pt1 | contig 88938 bp, 81 predicted proteins | sample TabmetS4T2R2_FD_71023 | JGI IMG/M metagenome (GOLD analysis project Ga0081539, IMG submission 71023) | Tabebuia heterophylla rhizosphere microbial communities from the University of Puerto Rico - S4T2R2 | ecosystem: Host-associated > Plants > Roots > Rhizosphere ...
TCGCGTTTAAGATCCTACACGGTGCGCCTTCACCCTCCGAAGGATCTCCGCCTCACCTCTAGCGAGGATTTCTTCTTGCTCTTCGTCTTCAAGTTCGGCCAAATCCGCCGCGGTAGATACAGCAAGGCCTGTCCCACTGCGGCTATGGCCCAACTGCGAGCACGGGCCGCAACGCCGCACATAGGACCACGCTAATTCCGCTGCCGCACCAGCGCCAAGGCAGCCGGCAAGGACAGCTGCGCATTCTCAGCCAGGAGCAGCACGGGGAATACATTCATCTATGACCCTAGGCCTCTCTTCGTCCTCACCTCATACTTTGAGACAGCACCATTAATTGTCATACCACCATCACCACAACTCGATCTCACGGTGATGCTCGCCAAACCAGCAGGCTAAAGCGGTGGCAAGCACCAGGTCATCATGGATATTCTCGCGCCATGCACTGTAGCTGTCATGGCTGGTGATCGGGTCAATCTTTACTTTGAAATTTTGCAGCTCCTTGACGAGCGTTTGTGTCTCGGGCAGACTTGCCGCGATTTTGAGCTGCGCATTCTGAATCAAGACCTGCACGGTGCTGACCAAGTCTCGCTTGGGCACGCGGTAGTGCATGCCTTCGCGATTAACTGTATCGCCGCCGGTAATGGACGCCGCGTAGATCAAGCAAGGCAGCTTGGCCGCGACGAGCATATCGATGACCGGGCGTCCGCAGCCGGTCGCATCCGCTACCAAGGCCGTGGCGCCAAACGACACGAGCTTTTGCAGGAGTGCTTTCACCTCAGCCACGATCGCCGGATATGAGGTGCCAAGAGGGAACCGTTGTATGTGGCGCAAATGATACGCCAGCGCCTGATCGGACGGCACGGGGGCGCGGGTGATGCCCCACAACTGGGCATTGGTCAGCGGGGGTGAGGGCGGCAGGATTCTTTCCGCGACCACAAGGGCACTGTAATCGGCGGCTTGGCCGAGGTCTAACCCAGCGATAAAGTTCATAGGACCTCCCGTCCAAAGAGCGGTTCGACATCATGATCAAGTATGAAGCGGTGTTTCCCTGTGGGCGGCACGTCCGAGGACTCTGGACCGAAAAGCGGTGTTACCTCAAGGGTGACCGCTCGCATGATATCGTCGTAGCGAAAAATGCTGTCCTCATTCTCAGTGAATTCGCCGCAATATTCACCGGCAAACCAGTTCGCGGGCATGGACGCCTTCTCTTCCGCAAGGAACGCGGGAGAGATGCGTGGGCAATCGTAGGCTGTCACCTTCACTCGTTCCCATGTGTCTCCGCCGTTCTCCCAGGCCTCGAAGAAGTGGCCGCGTTTGCCCCAAGGCGTAGACATGAGGATGAGCCTGCCGCCAGAGACCGCGAGCATGGGCCGGATCGCCAGATACAGACTGTCAGGCACGCGGGAGGCTTCGTCTTCGATGATGAGCGCCGCGCCAGAGAACCCACGAATGTTGGCCTCTTTTGAGGGGAGACTCACAACTCGTGAACCATTCTTCAGCTGGAAGGATAGCTTATTGTCTTCGGTCAATTCCGGCTTCACGGGCAAGAGGGAGAGAAAGTCGGTCACTTTCTTAAAAAGTTCCTGACTCTGCCGCAAGGTGGGACTGAGTAGCAAGATGAGCGAGCGGGGGAAGTAGTACGCCCGATGCAAGGCCAGAATGGCCGTGGTCGTACTCTTCCCTGATTGTCGACAACAATTCAGCAGCAGCCGCTCACCCTGCCAGCCAAGGACCCGCTCTTGCCAGGGATCTGGAGCAAACTTGAGCGTGTGCGTGGCAAACTTGAGCGGGTCCGCATACGCAAGGACCGCTGTCGGTTTGTGTCGCTCGGCCAGGCGTTTCTCAATGCGGGAGAGACGGGCTTCCAGAGTCATCATGCGTCCCCATAGCAAGCAGCCGTTTTTCAATGTCGTCGAGTCGGCGTTCTAAGTCGGTCGTTTCCAGCGCCTTGAGGAGATAGCAGCCGAGTTGCCCGAGCGTGGCCGCTGTCCTGGTGTCCATCGTTTGATCTCTGACCGAATGGATGCACCACTTGAGAAACCGTTGCACCTCGCCAACTGTGGCGAGGTTCCGCCACTCCTCGACCCCCTGGGGGGTGCCTAATTTTTTCGGTGTTGCCATACAGTTAGCTCAAAAAATGGGAAGGCTACTCAAGCCACCTCTCCTGTGAGGACGCGCAATTCACGCTTGAGGTCTGCAAGCTGGTTCCCTTCATCGCGTAACGTATTCCTTGCCATCTGAAGGGTTCGCTCAAGCTCCTCTACACGCGCTGCTTGATTGCTAATCACACGCCGCTGATTGAGGATCCTCGTCTTAATCTCCCGGACCGTGCCATGAGTTTGGTTAATTTTGTCCATCACGACGACTCGGTGTTGCTCTGTGCGTGAGAGGAGGGCCTCCAATTCGCGAATGCGCCCCTGGAGTCCGCCCGCTTGCTGCACTGTCTGTTCCTTACTGTCGAAAACGCGAGCGATTTCCGCCAGCTCAGTGATTCGCTGTAACTGCAAGTCAGCTTCTTTAATTGCCGTGGTAGTCGTGGCTAGGTCCTTGTGGGCCTTATGAAGCATATTTTGCACGGTGGTCTTCGTTTGCTCTGCTTCACTACGTTCGCGCTGCAATCGAACGAGCGCGGGCTCTGGCGCCGTCGCTAAACCAATTTGTTCTTCTGAGACCGGCTGCTCGCTTTTGCTCAGAATTCGGTGGACAGAAGTTGAACTGACTCCCACCGCCTCAGCAATCTGTCTCACACTTCTCCCTAAGCTGCGAAGCGAGAAAATCTGCTCTTTCTGTGACTGTTCCGATTCCTGATTGGCGTGTTCCACATGAAGATCACTATTTACGCTCTGCTGTTCCATATATAATTCCTTTCTAATCGTTGCCACGTCGCACTCAATTGCCGTTTACTACAACTTCATGCCCGTCCCATCGCAGCGCTTCAGGGCCATGATGGAGTAAGAGTTCTTGAAATTTAGGGTTTACCTCTGCCACGCCGATGGGAAGTTTCATCCGTGCCATTTTGCGCCGGGCTGTGGGGTTGGGCTGGAACGGGCCGGCAGCGAGGGCGAAGCCATTGCCTGTTTTCTTGTCGAAGATGAGCCACGCACGGAACGGGCCGCCACAGAAGACGAAGAACTTTTTGATGATCAGCTTCAGTGCTATTTCTTCAATGCCTACCGGCTGTGTGCCCCAGATACGTTTTTGGTCTGCATGTAGACTGAAATTCACTTGCTATTCCTTTCGTGGTTACTGCTCCGTTCTCTTGACCCATCCTGAAGGCGGTTCCTTGATCGTATTCGGTGTCACCGCCACGGTCTGGCAGGGATCGCAGCGCCACATGGTCAACGTTCTTTCTCCGTCGAGTGAGGGGAACACGTCTTCAATCGTGGCTAGGCGTCCACAGTGGGGGCAGAGCCAAGTCGAACCCTCAGCAACAAACTCTTCGCTCGCGTCGGTATGAAAGACCGGCTTCGGTGAGGTCGGTGGCGTAGCTTCGGTCCGTTCCGCTTGCTGCCTCATCTCAAACTTTCTGGCAATGTCTAGGTACTTCCCCATACTGTTTTTCTCTGTCAGTAGCTGCGTGATAAGCGTGATAAGCGTGATAAGCCGATTTCGTTAGATTTTTTCGATAGCTCTACTGAGAGAGGACGCGTGAAAAGAAGCGGGCCGCAAAGGGACAGGTCCTTTTCACGCGCTGGGAGGGACCTTTTCCCGCAACAATTCTTCAACGATTTCAACTTTTCACCCTTTCCACGCTTTTCACGCGGCGCTGTATGTCGTGCGGGGGCGCCCCCCTGTCTCTTGCTTCTCTGCTTTGATGAGCCCAAGGGAGAGAAGCAGGTTCACTGCCCGTGTACGCTCGTTGGCTGATTTATGCTTACCGAATAGCTCATAAATGTCGTTCTCACTCATGCCTGCTCCACCAGCGTTACGAATCGATTCTAGGATTCTGTCAGCCGTTGGGTCTCCTAAACGCTGGCCAAAAATTAGTACTGCTGAGCGTTCGCAGTATTCCCAGACTGCCAGCGCGGCGCTTAGATGTTCGACTTTGACAACATTGCTCTTGTCGAGAAGCGCGTAGATAACACTCAGTCGTAGTACTTGTGCTTCTGCTCGCGACAGGACGGCCCCCAGCAATCCAGGCTTGCCCTCGCTGAGCTCATGGTAGACTTCTGCCCAGAGGGCTTTCGCGTCGTCGTCTCGTTTCACCTCAGAGACAGTGCGTGAAAACGTGATAACTTCGGTCAGCCGCTCAACAAGAGGAAGAAGCAGTTCGTCCGGTACCGCTCCACCTTCAGGCAGTTCCTTCGACCGGCGCACCAGCACCCAGAAGAATCGATTCGCAAACCCGTTTGCTTTGGCCGTGTCGTCTAAACGCGCAAGCAACTCTTGTCGTGTGATGTGGCCAATAATTGAAATATGAGCGTTTGTGGCCTTGATTGGATTACTTTTTGTGAGAGGTGACAGATTACCAGTGTCCCATGCTTGACGAACGGTCTCAGAGAGGGTGTTGCCGTCCCTATTTGCAACGGTGAGCACCGAAGCAAATTCAGGTTCGACAATCAGTAACCGTTTGTCACTTTCTCCTTCATCAACACGGACTGTTTCATAACCAACCACACGTCCTTTCTCTTTGATAGGGTGCTGTTCGTAGCGTTCATCTCTCACGTTATAGATGAGTCCTTCACCGCTGCTGAGACCGCTCTTCACGCGACTTTTCGACCAGTCAGGGTCACAGAGAGAGAATATATACCGTGGGGTACTCCACCCCGTACCTTTTCTGCCCTTAGAGGTATCTCCCACCTGCACGACAAAAAGGCGTGCGGGGTGATTATCGTGTTGTACTCTCGCATGAGCAGAGGCATTGATACAGTTGCCGAGTGCGGACAAGATATTCAGCAACACTGCTACCGGGTCGGCTTCCGTGAATGGGTCAATCGTTTTGACGACCTCGCCAGCGAGCCCGTAGAGCGCGGTTTCGTCTAGTTGCGGCCATTCAGGAGCGTATTCGTGTGACGTACCAGACTGGAAACCAGAGGCAGCCTCCTCCGATTCGTCAGCGCTGGGCCATTCCCATTCTGATGACCGCGCCCCTGTTTGTCCGTCGTTTTTGTTCCACCACTCCCTCCCCCCTGGCTCGATAGTGTCACGGAGATCATGCCATTTCTTCCCCGCGCACCCGTTGTGATGGCACCCTGCAGCAATCGCTCCACTCGAAAAGCGAATCAAGTACGCACTTTTATTGGTGTGTGCTTCATTCCACGGACAGACAGAAAAAATCCACTTCTCTCCATTCCCGTTCCAGGGAAACGGGCCGCGGACGTCAAGGTGATGTTGGGCAAGCCATGACGAAAGATCAAATGTCCCGTATCCACGGCCACGGTATTTATGTTTTTGCTCTATCGGGGCGAACGCGGCGAGCTTTTCCAGAAGCGCGAGGGGAGTAGGAGAGAGATCGTCCGCGACTTCTAATATCTGCGCGCGGCGGTGTGGCTGTTTTGAAGTGGAATCGCCCTTGGCTGCGCAGGTGCCATAGAGCTTCCAGATCCGAGCCGCATTGAAAACAGTTAAATCCACCCCAACGAGATCATCAGCAAATCGACAGGCCACTGCCTCAATGCAACGTTTGACTATATTTGTCGTGACGGCAGCATGCTTTTTATCGTTCGCCAGATCGATGGCGATAAGAAGATGCGCACCATTCCCACTGTCAGCAAGGATCGTGTTCGTAATCCCGATCGTGTGCAGCCATAGAAGGCAGGCCCGCGCCTTTGTCATGGCGGCTTCGTGCTCCTCCTCAGTACTACTGACACCAGCTGGGCGCATTGGATCGAAGTCTAGCGGCAGCCATAACCGTCGTATGACATCCCCATCGGCTGTTGTATTCTTGGCTCGCTCCCGAAGTCGATTGTTTGCACGGGCTATCAATCGGGGGTCAATCTCATTCAGGGTGAAGTAGATATTTGCCTGCCCGTCGAATGGCGCAACCGCAACCGCCAGTGCGGAGAAGTCGTCAAAGTATCCGCTTGTCGTTCCATATGGCAGGTCGGGCATACGGACTTCGATCACCGCGCCGGACGGGAATAACGTGCGCAGCGCGGACGAGACAGCGGAGGCGGGATCTACGTGCGCGCCGATTGTGTGCCTTTCATGGGTGCCCGCTCCCATCATTGCTCATCTCCTCCCCGTTCCCATGCCGACAACACCACGCGTGAGACTTCGCGCTGTAGAGACTTATTTGGAGGCAGCCTAGGTGCTCCTCGCTCTTCGAGAGCATTGTTCTTGTGTTGCTCAGTTGGTTGTAATAGAGTGCTCATAGACATTTCTTTTCTCCTGCTTGGTCGGCAGGTAAGTAAAAAGAGAGCCGTTCCCGGTGGCATCCGGAACGGCTCTTGTGTTTTGTATTTGTCCCATCTTCACCACTGCCTCCACTTTTTATGTATCGCCTGGCTCAGCGGCTCATTTCTGATATGACTTCGTCAACAATCCGATCGATGTCGGCGCCAACGCGCTTCGATTCGATAAGCTTGTTGAGGTCAGAACGCTTGATGAGGATTTTCTTTTTTAATGGGCGGTACGCAGGGAGCTGGCCAGAGGAGATGAGGTTCCAGATCGTCCGCTTAGAAAACGGTCCTTCAAGGCCAGCCTGGCTAAGATCAAGCCAGTCAGATTGTGAGTTGTGTAGTGTCGTGCTCATGCGCAGAAAGTAATGCATTTCTGCGTACGCCGATAATGGGAAATATCAGCACTTAGAACCCTTATTTTTTCCCATATCTAAAATAGCCCGAATTATATCATCAGTGCCTTTTTCCTCACCCTCACCAATCGGTATCACGCACGCTCTCACAAACCGGTGAAAAGGGCCATCGTCTTGTCCTTCGTACGCATTGTAGCTTCGCTTCGGGATGGAATTTCCACAACGGATCCACAATTTATACAGCCTTTTCACAAAGAGTGGCTTGAGGAGTTTTGGTGGCGCGCCCTTTGGAATGCTATGCCTGTCGTCTTGCGCAATTTTGACATGGGTGGACATTAGCCAGAGGAGCTCCTCTACCTGAGAATGCAAAGCTCTAAAGGTTAAGGACGTATTTACGGCTGTATGATTTAACAGGTGTACTGTCGGACCATGCAGGCCTTGAAGTTGGTCAAGTAGAGTTTCAATTGCTTTCTGAAGAGGTTTTAATTGCCCTTTGATATCGCGAAGGCTAGGGCGGGAATCTCTGTGTTTAGCCGCACCAAGATAGTCCCTTGCCAAGTCGTGAACGAACTGCACCAATGCATCACCTTCAGTATTGACTGGCAACGCTTCGAGAATGGCTCGCTGCTGTTCCTGTGTATAGGTGAAAGTTGTGTCAAGCCAATAGCCCGTCCCCCATGGGGATTGAATAGACATCACCCGTTCTCCTCCAGGCTTGCTCCTGCTTGTAGAAAGAGGGAAGGCGGGGCAGGAGAGACACCCGCCGTGTTAGCTACGGTGATCAGCCGCAGCCTATCCCCCTGAGGTCACACACAGTTTACGAGTACTCGTGCGGGCTGTCTATTTACCTCTTTCACCCGTGCTGGTGATATACGATTGAGAGGTTGACGAAGGTGCGTAAACCGTAGATGTTGATAGTGCAGGTTTGCGCGGGAATATCTTCAGGTCGTCCGCACGGCCGGCAGCCCTGAGTGGGTGGGATCCTCTGAGGCCCGGAGCCTGCTTTTTTATTGGTATTCGCTCCGCACCCAGCCGAACCGGTCCTCGCTTCGGAGTGAAGGGAGGAAAGATATTCCTCCCTTAGGAGACTCAAATCTGAGCAAACTTCGATTGCGTACGCGCGTGCTCAAGATCGTCATCAAGCTCAAAACGCTGCGCTGATGAAAGCACTCCATCCGACTTCTGGCCGAGTGAACGCAGAGAGATCGGGGTTCCACGTTCACCAGAAATACGCACGAGACGACTATGAACACGGGAATCTCCCGTGACGAAGGTGACAAGCTGAAGGGCTTGCTCACTCTGCAAAGTGAGAATCAGCCCATCCAGAAAGGATAAAGATGGTAAGGTGCCGCTGAAATCGAGCTCAACAGCCCCAACCCGTGTCCGGGCTGCCACCACTTTACCTGCCACTTCTCCACGAAGGCGTGTGAGCGTCGATGGAGTCACCTGGGAAAGGTAAATAATAGCCTCCATGATTCGCTCCTTCTCAGGTATTGGGTACCTGAAACACTAATTCTACCTGAACCCCGGAGAGAGGAAACCCCATTGGTCCGGCTCGACGCTTGCCTTTGCTCGCTATGACATATTCGTCTCCTGTCGCCAGCCGCAACTCTCCCTCCAATGTTTCGACTCCTTCTAGAATAGTCGAAAACCCTGCTCCCCCTTGCGGCTTTGCACTTACTCCGTACTGAAAGGCTTCCATGACTGCTTCTCGATGGGGGCGTTTCCGAAGGAACGCATACTGCGGTTGCGAAGAAAGACGTGCTCGAATTCCCTGTCCACAGTCCCCTATGGCAATCGAGAAAGTATGAATCCTAGGATAGTACTGCACCATAAACGCCGCAATCTGCTTCCCCGCATGGTCCACGAAATTTTGCACTAGCTCTGCCACGACTTCCTCTATCGGAATAACAGGAAGTGCAACTGCATTCGCAGCCAAAATTTGAGTGACCTCATAGGCAAGACCTTCCGCGAGATTGGGGATACGCCGGTCTAGATCAACAATGTCGTTCAGTGACGTTAACGTCGGTCGCCACTGTATCCCTCCCATCGTTCCCTTGTCAGCATCAAAATTAAAGCGATCCCAAAACTGCTGTCTCGTTAGGTAATCCATAACCTTCTGCTCTTGAGGAAGCTTCACAACAAAGCTTTTTCCTTGCGCGTTGAAGGAACGAAGGAACATGCCCAGATACAGCAACGCGAATGGGGTAATAAACGTCACGTCGGAGAGGTCGACAGTTGGCTGTGTATCAGCGAGCCTGACGGTAGCGCAGCGACGACCGATGTTCCAAAAGGTTAGGTTCATAAAGATCACTAGCATTCCAACTTCGTCGCGGTGTTCTCTTGCTATTTCTAACAAGGGTAGTCAGAGATTCAAATCCCGTCTGATTTTCACACGCTATGTGACAGAGTCTTCTCTACAAGGAGTGAGTAGAGGGGATCGGCGGACTGCCAACGTCCCGATGCCCTCTGTCACAACCTGTACGGTTGCGTCTGGGTTGCGTGTCGTGCTAGGGTTTGCGCGATTTTGCATAGAGCGCTTTTGCGCCCTACTGTAAACGCATTGAGAAATCGGCACAAGGAGAGACCTCACATGAAGTTTGGCTTGATGTATGAAATTCAGATTCCTGAACCCCACTATCCGGGGATTGTCCAGGATACGTATAAACAAGTGATCGCTCAGGTCATGCTGGCCGAAGAGATGGGCTTTGATCATTTCTGGACTGTCGAACATCACTTTTTGACCGAGTTCTCCTACTGTCCGGCGCCAGAAGTCCTTTACGGCGCTATTTCGCAACGTACAAGCAAGATTCGTATTGGTCACGCTGTCGCCCTTCTCCCTCCACAGTACAATCATCCTATTCGCGTCGCTGAGCGAGCTGCGGTACTTGATATTTTGAGCGATGGTCGTTGTGAGCTTGGTACTGGTCGTTCGACTACTCTGATCGAAATGGGTGGCTTTGGCATCAATCCGGAAGAGACAAAAGCGATGTGGGAAGAGGCGGTATCCATCATTCCGCGCATGTGGTTAGAAGATCCGTTTTCACATGAAGGGCATTTCTTCAAAATTCCGCCGCGTTCGGTCATTCCCAAACCGGTGCAACAACCCCATCCTCCGCTGTGGGTAGCATGTGCGCAACCAGATAGTTTCATCGGTGCTGGACAAAAAGGATTGGGTGCACTCTGTTTCAACATTGGCCAACCTGAAGAACTGACGCGGCGCGTGCAGCTGTACCGTGAAGCCATCAAGCAGGCGCAGCCGGTGGGCGCGTTTGTTAACGATCAGATCGCAGCACTCGGCATCGTGCATTGCGCCGAGAGTGACAAAAAGGCCAGGGAGGTCGGCGGCCAGGCGGGCATGTGGTTCCTGAACAAATCATTACAACTCTATCGTCCCTGGCAGGAACAAGGAGTGAAGATTCCTGATTCCTACCAGTTTGCCATAGGAGCTCTGCAAGGAGAGCGGACTGGAAAGTCCGTCGATGACCTCATCGACGGCGGTATGTTCTGTATGGGCAATCCAGACGCCTGCATTAACACCTTAAAGAAGTATCAAGCTGCAGGCATTGATCAAGTACTGTGTTTCATGCAGTTCGGTGGTCTTCCGCATCAGAACATCATGGATTCGATCCGCCTCTTCGGTAAACACGTCATTCCGTATTTTCGCCATGCCTAATTCACCGGCGTCGGCGGACGACGACCGGAGAGAAAAGCCGCGATGTTTTCTGCCGCGAGCGTCGCCATGCGTGTGCGCGTGGCGACGCTCGCACTGCCAACATGTGGAACAATCAAGCAGTTGTCCAACGTCAATAGTGGATCATCATGCGGAATTGGCTCCGGCTCTGTCACATCAAGTGCTGCACCAGCAATCACGCTATCGCGTAAGGCTTCGTACAAAGCACGTTGATCGACAATAGGACCGCGTGCCGCGTTGATCAGAAACGCCGTGCGCTTCATCAACTGAAACTGTGGCGTTGACAGTAAGCGACGAGTCTCGGAAGAGAGTGGAACAAGAACGACGACAAAATCCGACTCACGTAACAACGTGGTTAGCTCAACTCGGGTACAGCCGAACCGCTCTTCGGCTTCCATATTGCGACCGCGATTAGTATACAGCACTCTCATGTCAAAACCTCTTGCTCGTTTCGCCACTTCGGCACCAATGCGACCTAAGCCAATAACGCCTAACGTGGCGTGATGTACGTCGGTGCCAAGAAACACGAAAGGACTCCAGGTCGGCCACTGCCTTGCACGAACAAGGCGATCGCCTTCACCTATACGTCGCGCAATGGCCAGCACGAGCGCAAAAGCGAGGTCTGCTGTAGTCTCGGTTAGCACTCCAGGAGTGTTGGTAAAGACAATCTTGCGCCGAGTCAGAGCCGGAACATCAACGTTATCATAGCCCACCGCCATATTGGCAACGATTCGTAGTCGTGGCGCGTGCGATAAGAGATCTTCATCAATGCGCTCGGTCACCATACATAGAAGTGCGTCGGTCTCGCAGATTTCTTGGAGCAAGGTGCCACGAGGTATAGCGTTTTCGTGGTCCCACACTTTGAGGTCGCCGTGTGGGCGGAGTAAAGCGAGAGCCGCCTCAGGAATTTGTCGGGTCACATAGATTTTCGTAGGCATGTTCCTCCCCCTGGAGAAAAATGGCATAAGGGTGATCGTCATCATTCAGAAGGGTCGGCCAGAAAGCAACCCGCACGGGAGGACCGTTATGAAAGAGCAACCGTCAGAGAAAAGCATGCAGCGGATGCGCATCTATGTCCAAAAGTACTGGGAAAAAAGTGGCACGTTTCCTCATCCCGATAAGGAAGTCACCGAAGCGGTCGTTATGGGTCTCGCCGGCAATATCGACGAAGTCGGACGCCCCCTGTGTCCGTGCAACTTTTACCCAGATAAGAAAGCTGAACTTGAGCGCAGCCGCGAGTGGGTCTGTGCCTGCGACGAAATGAAGCAATGGAAGTATTGTCATTGCTTACTGTTTGTGACACCAGAGGGAATGCCGATCACGGAGTACCTGCCTGAGGATCATGAAGGCCGACAAACCTACGGGCTAGTGAAAGATCCTACGCCTGGGAAAGGACGAGAGGCATTCAAAGCGGCTGGCGAAGCCGCAGAATAATCTTGTAAAGGAGGAAACATTTATGAAAATCGGGTATTTTGCTATTGGTATCGGCCTGACAGCTGACCCTGAACTCCTGGCAACGACGGCCCAGACTGCCGAAACGTGCGGGTTTCACTCAATATGGGCACCAGAACATGTTGTGCTGATTGACCAATACGTTTCCAAGTATCCCTACTCGAAAGATGGCCGCTTACCCATGCCGACAACCAAGGTGGATATTCTCGACCCATATGTAGCCCTGACCTATGCGGCGGCGCTCACTAAGAAGATTCGGCTTGGTACGGGGATCAGCTTGATTCCAGAGCGGAGTCCGGTGGTCACAGCAAAAGAAATTGCTAGCCTCGATAAATTGTCTGGTGGTCGCTTCGATCTAGGTGTTGGTATTGGCTGGCTTGCAGAAGAATTCACTGCGGTGAATGTTCCCTGGGAACGTCGTGCTGAACGGACGCGTGAGTATTTGAAAGCGATGAAACTCCTGTGGACCGAAGAAGAGCCCGAGTTCAAGGGCGAGTTTCTGAGTTTTCCTAAAGTACGCATGTATCCTAAGCCGGTACAGAAACCCTACCCGCCGATCATCTTTGGTGGTGAGAGCACCCCTGCCCTCAGGCGTGTGGGCGAAGTCGGCGACGGCTGGTTCGGTGTGAATGTAACTCCGGAAGCCGCACCAAACCTGATCGCTCGCATAAAGCAGTACGCCCAGGCAGCAGGGCGTGGCAACGCGAAGCTCTCATTTGCGGTGTCGCCGGGTATCGGCTCGCCGGTCGAGCTTGACGCGATTAAGCAGTTCCGCGATGCAGGAGTACATGAAGTGATTGTCGGCGCCCTTCCGAGTGACCCGAAACAGGTGAAAAGCGAAATTGAGCGGTTGGCTGAGAAATTGGTGGTGCCGGCGGCGAAGCTATAAGGAAAAGCGGTCAGCTATCAGCGGTCAGCACTCAGCTTTTGTTCGGAAAGTGTTATCAATATTTACCTTTTGAAGCTGAGAGCCGAAATCTGACGGCTGACCGCTATTGTAGTTCCACCTCTATCGCTTTCCCGTGACCGATCGACGAACCCACCATCCCGGCAAGACGTGCACCAATGTATTTGACGCTAAACAAACTGTGAATGCGCTCGGTTTCTTTCTCGTCGTCAATGAATTTGGCTTTCCCGTTGAATGTCACTGAACCGATCTTCAGTGCCATTTGCGGGTCCTTCTTCAGGTTCTGATACCAGTCTGATTTTCCCCCTTTGCCGGATTGTAAATACAAATGACCCTGGTCATAGACAAACCAGATCGGTTTGGTATGCGCCTTGCCAGTTTTGCGACCAGTCGTTGTGATCTCTACTGTCGATTCGTTGGCGACTTTTTCTAGTTCTGCTTTTGCTACCGGCTTCGCTGCTTGAGCGAAAAGAGGGACTGGAATGATCGCTAGCAACGTCATTACTAGAAGCAAAGCCAGGAAGCTTCGCCTACGGTTACATTTCTTTGTCATAAACCCTCCTCATTTCCGCACGAAGTATAAGGTGAGCAGTACCCACCCTACGTTTCTGCATTTTCCTTTCGCCGCACGCAATCCCTTGCTTTGCCTGTCCACGCAAGTGTGGTACATGCTCGGCAACATATTACGAAGGACAGACACTATGACTACTCCTACCGTGCGTTTCGGCCTGTCACTCACCACCGCTCATCCACAAAGTGCAGACCCACAACAATGTGTACGTGATCTTCTCGAACGTGTCCAAACCGCCCGAGACCTGGGGTTTCACTCCGTATGGGTTGGCGATCATCATATTACGCCACATCACTATCTGCAGAACATTCCGATGATTGCGCGCATCTCTGCGGTCTCCGGCAACATGCAAATTGGCGCCTTGTTCATGCTGCCTTTGTTTCACCCGGTCTTGCTCGCTGAGCAGGTTGCCACACTCGATGTGATCTGCGAAGGGCGGTTCACGCTCAAAACTGCGGGTGGCGCACAACAAGACGCCCACGCCGCGTTTGGTATCCCCTGGAAAGAACGTGCCGGTCGCTTTGAGGAGTGTCTCGAAATTATGCGCAAACTGTGGAGCAGCGATAATGTCACGCATGAAGGCAAATACTGGCAGTTCTCAAATGTCACCGTCAACCCGAAACCGGTACAACAACCGCTGCCGGTGTGGCTTGGCGGCGATGCCGATGGTCCGGTGCGTCGTGCCGCGCGGCTCGTTGATGGCTGGCTCATTGCGCCGTGGATGTCCATACGCCAGTGCGAAGAGCGAATCGGCTTCTACCGTAAAGCTTTGCAAGAATACGGACGGACTGTGAGTGAACTGCCCATTCGTCGTGATATTTATGTTGCCTCAGATCTTACTACGGCGAGAAAGCACGCCAATCCAGTTATTCAAGCCGGCTACCGTGGGTTCACTGGCGAGAAACTTGAGGCGCTGTTTATTGGCGGTCCAGATGAGATTATCGCTGAGGTTGAGAAATACCGGCGTTTGGGATGTAATCATTTTCTCTTCCGCCATATCGTCCGTGATCAGAGCCAGATGCTGTCATCAATCCGGCTTCTGGGAGAGAAGGTTATTCCTCATTTCCAGTGAGGACCTTTCCTCGCTAACCAAGACTTGGTAGCGTAGGAGAAGTTTATACGAGAGGAGGAGCCCTATGGCGACCCAATATCACTTTACGATCGCAAACGAGTCGATCGACGTCCAATCAGGCAAGCATGACAAGCCAAATATTACGTTGACCATGAAGGAGAGTGATTATCTTGATATGATCAACGGCAAACTGAACGGCCAGATGGCATTCATGACCGGAAAATTAAAGATTGCTGGTGATATGGGACTCGCTCTCAAACTGCAAAGTCTCTTTAAGCCTGGTGGTGGTTCCCCTGCAACAACCGTCCAACAGGTGATGGACGGTATGAAAGAGACGTTTAACAAAGACGCGGCCAAAGGAATGAATGCCACGTTTCAGTTTGACTTGACCTAACTCACTACGCACGTTGCGTATACGGGGCACGATAGCTGTGCCCCTTTGTCCTTTGACCTTTGGCCTTATTAAGTCATCAGACCACTTCCTTATCCCGAAACGCGGCAATATCCTCCCACGAGAACCCCGCTTCAAGAAGAATCTCTTCACTGTGTTGCCCAAGTTCAGGTGGCGGCGTCTGCGTGTTCAGGGGAGTTTCACTGAGAGTGATAGGATTCCCCACGACACGGACCTTGCCAATCTCTGGATGCTCCATCTCGGTGATATAGCCGTTGGCTAATGCTTGCTCGCTGTTGAGGATGTCTTTGTACTCTTGCACTGGCGTGACCAGAATATCGACATCGGTGAGCAGCTTCATCCATTCCTCGGTCGTCTGTTTGGGAAACACTTCATCAAGGAGTTTTTCTATTTTTGCGCCACGGAAATTGCGGATGACGTTGTCGCTGTACTCTGGATCGGATAGCACGTGCTCAATGCCCATGACACGACAGAAATCGGGCCAGCGTTTGTCATCGACGCCTGCAAGGCAAATCCACCCGTCTTTGGTTTTGAACGAGCCCCACACACCTTGGAGGAACTGATGTCCACGACCAGCACGGCGAGTTTCTACGCCACTAATCGAAGTAAAATTAATCTCCATCGGCTGTAACGCGATCACGGTTCCATAGATACAAGCATCGACTTTTTGTCCTTTGCCGGTTTTCTCGCGTGCATAGAGTGCAGCCAAGATTCCTGCCATCAGTGTGAGGGCGCCCGAGTGATCGGCAACCAAGGTGCCGCAGGGAAGGGGGTGGTCGTTGGGCATACCGTTCTTAGCCATAATACCTCCTGCGGCTTGCGCAAGGGTGTCACGGCTTGGTCGCCGCACCCACGGCCCTTCCGGCCCCCATGACGAGCCTTGGGCGTAGATCAATCGTGGATTGCGCTTTGCGAGGTCTTCATAGCCAAAGCCAAGGCGCTCCAACACGCCAGGGCGATAGTTGCTGAGGAGAACATCTGCTGTGTCGAACAAACGATAGAGGATGTCTTTTGCTTCAGGTTTCTTGAGGTCGAGTGTGAGACTGCGTTTGCCACGATTCATCGCCAAGAAGTAATGACTGAAGTCAGCATGTGAGGCGTTTGCTCCAGCAATAAGTTTGACCAACATGAAACGGCTGAGGTCGCCAGTATCGCGCATTTCGACTTTGATCACGTCCGCGCCCATATCGGCAAGGAACAGTCCAGCATAAGGTCCTTGGATTTCTTGGGCGATCTCGACAACTTTCACACCTGCGAGTGGTCCGGGCATAATGTCCTCCTACAATAATAACGTGAGGCGCTTTTACGAGAGGACGTGTCTAGCGTCAAGGTGTGGAATATGAAACGTGATGCGTGTTGCGTATTACGTGGGACGGGATGCGTAACTTACTGCGGTCTAGACCTTTACAAGAGACCCAATTCCCTGGTTATAAGGGTGAGCACATTCTACCGAAACCCATTGCAAGAGGAGGAAACTATGCCAGGACGAGAAGCGATGTCAAAAGTCACCAATTGGGGCCGTTGGGGAAAAGATGATGAAAAAGGCACGGCGAATTTTATTACTCCAGAAGTGATTGTTGCCGCAGCGAAGCTCGTGAAGAAGGGCAAAGTCTTTTGTTGTAGTATTCCGATCGACCAGGCTGGGCCTGTGTTCCCGACGCGAACCCCAGCGCAACGGTTTATGTCGATTCTCAATGTGCCAGTGAAAGAAGTGGGCTTAGCAGGCTCTGCGATCGCCAATGACGATTACATCACGATGTATCTGCAAGGCTCGACGCAGTGGGACAGCCTGGCCCACGTTGGCTACGAGAATAAATTCTACAACGACACGCCGACCAGTGCAGTGACGGCTCATGGCGGTGCGGCACGCAACGACATTGGCAAACTGTATCAGTCGTTTGTCACTCGTGGTGTGCTCCTCGATATGGTGAAATACAAGGGCTACGAAAAGGATGGTCACCTACCGAAAGATTATCCGATCACTGCCGCTGATCTCGATGGCTGCTGCAAAGCGCAGAAGGTCGAAGTGAAGAGTGGTGACGCGCTGTGTCTGCGCACAGGCTGGGTACCGTACTGGTATTCACTGAAAACCCATGACGAAAAAGAAGCCTACTTTCATGCGCAGCCTGGCATGTCGGTCCATACTCTTGACTGGGTCCACAAGAAGGAAATCTCCTGTATTGCGGTTGATAACATTGCGGTAGAACGGTTGCCGTCAGAGATCGATGGTGAGTTTATCCCCTTCCATCAAATCGCGATTCGCGACATTGGCTTATCACTGGGAGAGATTTTCACCTTTGATGAACTCGCGAAGGATTGCACGGCTGACGGGGCCTACGAATTCTTGTGGGTTGCCCCGCCACTCAATATCCCACACGCGGTGGGCAGTCCGTTGAACGCACTAGCGATCAAATAAGGTAAGGTGAAAAAGGTTCTTTTTCGTTTCCCTCTCCCGTATGCGGGAGAGGGCTAGGATAAGGGTCTTACGCTCGTCGTCCAGCCATCGCTTCCAGCCGAGCAATGCGCTCTTCGAGTGGCGGGTGAGTGCTGAACCACTTAGCAAAGTTCACCCCGGCCAGCGGATTAACAATAAACATGTGTGCTGTTGCAGGAGATGCGTCCATCGGCAGGCGCTGCGAGGCTATACCAAGCTTGCGCAGAGCAGAGGCAAGTGCCATCGGATCACCGCACATACGTGCACCGGTTTCATCAGCGGAAAATTCCCGAGTCCGAGAAATCGCCATCTGAATAATCCCAGCCATAATTGGCGTGAGAATCGCTAATAGGAACAACTCAATGCCACTCGCGCCTCCTTCATCATCATCCCTACGGAATCCACCGAAGATGGCTCCCCATTGCGCCATTTGTGCAAGATAGCCGACTGCGCCAGCAATGGTTGCGGCAATCGTACTGATCAGAATATCGCGGTTTTTGACATGGCTGAGTTCGTGCGCAAGCACCCCTGTGATCTCGCGCTCATCCATCATGCGCAGTAAGCCTTCCGTAGCAGCAACTGCAGCATGATTTGGGTTCCGTCCCGTAGCAAATGCATTTGGAGATTCCGAAGGAATAACATACACCTTCGGCATCGGGATGCCTGCGCCGAGTGCAAGGTTGTGTACAATGCGGTAGAGCTGCGGCGCTTCGGCTTCGGTCACCTGGCGTGCGCCATACGCAGCCAGCACCATCTTGTCCGAGAACCAATATGCCCCAAGGTTCATGATGACGGCAAAAATGAGCGCCATCGTCATACCGTGTGATCCACCTACGGCATTACCAAAGGCCATTAATAGCCCCGTGAGAGCGCCAAGTAAAAGCGTTGTTCGTAGCATAGTTTTTTCCTCCAACTACCAAATAGGTAAGGCGACTTTAGCGCACTGTCAATCTAACCAAGGACACAGGTGAAGGTTACAGGAGACGGCTTAAGAGCAGACCGACAATCAATAAGACCCCGTACTCAAGATGCGATTTGACCGTACACATCAACGCTTCATTTAGATCGTCAACTTTTTCGGTCCCAAACGGAATACGTACAGCAGGGATAGCATGCCGTAAGGTGAGCAACGTCAGTAAAATCGGCCACGGCGCATAACCGAAGAGCACTAACGCTACGGTAATCACGTATGCACCGTACACCAGCCCGAGTAGCTCCCAGTTGGCAGCATTCCGCCCGATCACCGTTGCTAAGGTGCTTTTCCCTCGTTCTTTGTCAGACGGTAGGTCGCGAATGTTATTGGCATGGAGAATGGAGGCTACCAAACAAGCAACAGGAAGTGAGATCAAGAACGACGTGAAGGTAAACATCTCACGCTGCACAAAGTAGGCACCCATGACAATCACTGGGCCCATGAAGATAAACACGGTCGCTTCGCCAAGCGCAATGTAAGCGAGAGAAAGCGGACTCGCAGTGTAAAAGTATCCAGCCAGGACACTGACGAATCCTAAAGCAAGAATTGGCCAACCACAGAGTGCAACGAGAATCAAACCAAACACACTGCCAATGCCGAAGGTGACGATACCGCCCCAGAACATGTCATCAGCAGTCAGTAACCCACGTTGAATAACTTGACTGGGGCCAAGGGTTTCAGGTGTGTCTACACCGTTCACGTAGTCGTAATAGTCGTTGATCATGTTGGTGCCGACCTGGATAAACAACGAACCAAATAACGCCAGAAAAAACCGTCCCCCATAAAAAGGCCCATCAATTGCGGCCAGAACAGAGCCAATCAGTACCGGAGTGACAGAGGCGGTAAACGAGAAGGGTCGAGAAGCTTCCAGCCACACTCGCCAACGACTTGGACCTGCACCTGCGGTTAACACGTTTCCATACGTCATATGAAGTTCCTCCGCCGACATTATGGTCGCCTCAGTGTATTTCGACAAGCGCGTATTGGGAGTTGGGAAAGACATTCTCGACAAAGGCGCTCTGGCCTTCTTTCCTCGTACAAAACGCGATAAACGCTCTTGCACGGAGGAATATATGCCAACTGAACCTATCGGACGTCTCGATCATGTTGCCATTGCTGTCCAGAGCATCGATCAAGCCCGCACTTTTATTGAAGGGTCGTTAGGGGCGAAGTTTCGCTACGTCGCTGAAGGACGTGGCGGTGGTTTTCGCTATGCGGTATTTGATCTGCACGATTTCACCATCGAACTCGTTGAAGCAACAGAGCCCAAGAACTTCGTTGCCTCGTTCATCGAAAAACGTGGGGAAGGCGTACATCACATCACGTTACAGGTTCCTGGCTTGAAGGAGAAAATCGCGTTCTTGGAAGGAAAGGGCATCAAGATTGTTGATCAACGCGAAGAGGGTGATCGGACAGTTGAAGCGTTTCTCTCGCCGAAGACCGCTTGTGGTGTGCTCTTTCAGTTGGCTGAGGAGCAACCTGCACTCAACAATGAGCCGTATTGGAAAAAGAGCGAATAGGAACGCTAAATGATGTCAATAAACTGACCGCGAATGAAATCCATCAGAGCCACGCAACCCTCTTGAATTGGACTACAGGGGTAATCTTAACCCTATATTGCTACTGATGCCAATTGATTATTGGCCGCCGATCGATAACATGCCTCGGCAATGGCCACGACTCGGAGACCATCTTCCGGTGTGATGGGAAAAGGCGTGCTGTCAAGAAGACAGTTGACGAAGACTTGTAGCATCTCGCGGATGGTTGGCACTGGCGACGGAACGAAAAGCGATATTCGCTCCGCACCTTGGATGAAATAGGCAAATCCATGATGATGATCGCCCACAAGTTGGCCTCTTTCGCCAGAAATTTCGATCAATCCAGAACGACTTGCGGTTGAGCGTGAACCAGCAGCTGCACCGAGAATAACACGAGAGCGGGAAGGGTCTGTAAGCTGACAGAACATCGAGAAGTTATCTTCTGTCTCTTTGGTGAACACTGTCTTCGTCTGACACCATACCTGTGTGACTTCAGAGCCGCTGAGAAAGCGTAATAGGTCGAAACTATGGACACCAGTGTGAAGAACGATACCGCCACCACTTTCGGCTTTACGATCAAGCCACACAAGCGGTGATTGTTCAAACCGTTGACTGAGATAGAGCGAGTGCAATGGAGCAATCTGCGGAATGTGTTGCTTCAGGGTCTGCACAACAGCGTTAAACCGTAGTGTATGTGCAACCATACAACGGCTACTACTGCGAGAAAGAATTTCGAGCAACTGTCTCCCTTCGGCAACATTAGTGGCAAAAGGCTTCTCAAGGAGAATATGTTTTCCTGCCTGGCAGGCTGCAATCACAATCTGTCTATGGAGATACGGAGGAACAACGACAGCGATAGTGTCGACCCGTGTATCATCAAGAATCTGGCGATAGTCCGCATAATATGTGCACTTATACCTTGCTGCGAGTGCTTCTCCTTCGGTACGATCACGGCGGCACACGGCAACAAGTTCAGCTTGGGGGATGTCTTCAACGATATGCTTCACATATCGACTGCCGTGTTTCCCTACGCCAATGAGTCCAAAGCGTATAGTGTCCATGACAGAAACGTAACTGATCTCAGACCACCAGGCAAAGCACAATCGATCTTTCTTCTCAATCTGCATTGCGCACGGCCTACAATCCGCATTCCTCATTCATCATTTCATGCTTATGTGGTACCCTTCCCTCCATGACTAGGCCGCGCAATCCTTTCCCAACCGTCGACATCATTATCGAAGTAGATAGTGGCGGTATTGTGTTGATCCGCCGTAAGAATCCCCCTCCAGGATGGGCTCTGCCGGGTGGATTTATCGATTACGGCGAGTCTGCGGAAGCTGCAGCTAGGCGTGAAGCAAGAGAAGAAACCTCGCTTGATGTGCAGCTTGTTGAACTATTGCATTTCTATTCTGATCCGGCGCGCGATCCGCGCCATCACACACTCTCAGCCGTTTTTATTGCCACAGCGCGAGGGATGCCAAGTGGCGCGGATGATGCTGCTGAAGCTGGCGTTTTTTACGAGGGCACTCTTCCTTCTCTTTTAGCTTTCGATCACGCGAAGATTTTGCAGGATTATTTCACCTATAAGAAGACCGGCAAACGGCCTCGGTATAATTAGAAGTAGTGAAGGTTGATGATATAGAGGTCAAGAGGCGTATCAAGATACGCCTCCTCCGTATAACTAGCCTACTGGGTGATCAGCGTGGGTAGCGTTAAAGATTGGTCGCGACTGCTGTATAAGTGCGCTATTGGGGGATAGTGACGCCTAAGCTGCCTTTGCCTTTCGCGTCGCCTCTGACCGTCCAGCAGAAAGCGCATGTCGCCGACCACTAACACGACGGAAAGGGGAAAGGGCTGCGACGGTACTTGGCGCGGCGTGTCGCGCTTGGAGTTCTCTTTTCCAGCGTGAGATGCCCCCACGCAAATACTCGGCTTCGATATCAAGTGCCGCACAAATGTTCTCGAATGAGAAAGGCCAATTACTATCCGCCGAGCCGATCCAGTCTTCAGTTTCTTTTAAGAGTCGTCGCTGTCTACGTGTCACCCCTGGAGCGGACTTTTGAAACGTAGCAATAGCGTCTTCCATAACTGCCAACATCAACCGTTTTTCCGGTTGTGACGAACGTTCCGCCTTGATCCGATCGAAGAACTGGGAGGGAACAATCAGATCAGCCTCTAGAGTTGCAAGCACTCGATCTTCTCCCGTGTTGTTCATCATTGTTGTTCCTCCACTGGGGAGTTCTACCCCGTATAGTGTAAACGGTTACAGACCCACACTAAAGCGACCATCAGAAATGAGCAGAAACCGTGCCAATCATAAGATGTTAGAAGAGGAGCGAAAGTTTCACAAAAACTCGGTCTGTATAAGCACAGAGATGGGTTAAAAGAAGACAACAAAAACGTTATATATGTCTTAAAATGTCACTAGAAAAGATGAACGCTAGGTCAATTCTCACTTAGGTTCTCCTGGGCGATTCGCTGTGGTAGGGTTTGAGATTCAGGTGCTACTTTCATGAAGTTGAGGGTTATGTGAAAGCTAACTGGTGGTGGAAGGTCTCGCTGTTGTTAGGTGTTCTGACTGTTGGGTGTGTCACCCAAACAGAGCGCATTCCCTACCATCGCTATTATGATCCACCTGAGAATGAAAGCGCCCTCGATGAATTGCGGCGAGAGTTCGGCTGGCAGAAACCGCCCCCGTGGGTACATGAGGAACCCTTTTACAAGCAAGCTGCACGAGGGGTCAAAGAAACAGTCGCCGGGTGGTTCAAAAAAGATGAGTCAACCGGTTCGCTTCCTAATGGGCTGCAAACTGTCCAGGAGTTCCAACGGGTACAAAAGGAAACTATACAGCGGATGCAGCAAAAGACGGGAGAGGTTTCTCGTACTAATGAACCGTCAGGACTGACCAATGAATCGGCGCCTCCTGCTACTGAAGGCGGAGCATCTGAAGAGTAATTTCTTTGTTCTTCTGCTTGCGGGGCATTATCATGTAGCTCGGTGACCTTATCACCGGGGTGCTCTCTTTTTTCCTATGCGTTCTCTGTGGTAGGGTAGGCCGCCGATAAGAGGAGGGCGACGCATGGCAACGTTATCGAGTAATGAAGCGACGTATCGTGTTGTCGTTGACAAAGATGTCCCGATGCGCACCCGCGACGGGGTGATGCTCTATGCCGATGTCTATCGCCCTGATGCGGCTGGACGATTCCCGGTGTTGGTGATGCGCACACCGTATGACAAGAGTGTCGACATGGCACTTACCGAGAAGGATTACTTTCCTTCGCGTGGCTATGTGGTTGTAGTCCAGGACACACGTGGGCGTTTTCTCTCGGAAGGCGAGTTTTATCCTTTCATTTATGAGGCAGAAGATGGCTACGATACGATCGAGTGGGCAGCTCGCTTACCGTGGTCGGATGGGAATGTTGGTACGGTCGGACAATCGTACCTCGCTCTCGTCCAGTACTTTGCCGCAACGACGCGCCCACCACATCTGAAAGCGATGAGTCCAGTCTCAGGACCCGTGACTTATTTTGAGAACTGTGTCTATCGGCGCGGCGTGTTTGAATTAGGTTGGATGCTGGCGTATTTCACGTCTCTCGCTCGTAACACGCTGGAGCGAGAAGGTCTCTACGAACAACATCGCGCTACACTCGATAGCTATGTATCGCATCCACACATCCCAATGTCGCCGTTGAAAAGAGAGGAGTATCGACACTTGCCGTTACGCGATTGGGGCGAGCGGCTCAAAGCTGGCGCATCGTACTTTGCCGATCTTCTGCAACACTCCACAGATGGATCATACTGGCACGCAACCGATATTCGTCGGCAATTCCAGAATATCAACGTGCCGATGTTTCATGTCGGCTCATGGTATGACGTCTTTCAATACGACACCCTTACGATGTTCAACGGGATGCGTTCGCAAGCGATGACCGTCGAGGCGCGACAGTCGCAAAAGTTGCTGATGGGACCGTGGGGACATCTGTTACCGTATGCAGTACCGACTTCAAAGGGTACCGGTGAAATCGATTTTGGACCGGAGGCGCTGATTGAGCTTCATGACCTGCAACTGCGCTGGTTCGATCACTTGCTCAAGGGTGTAAACAATAATGTTCTCGATGAACCGCCAATCCGACTGTTTGTGATGGGCGACAATTGCTGGCGGGATGAGAACGAATGGCCATTGGCTCGTGCTCGCTACACGAATGTGTATTTACATAGCGGTGGTAAAGCGAACAGCTTAAGGGGGAATGGTAGTCTCTCCTTTGCCGCGCCAACTGAGGAGCCGCCCGATTGCTATGTCTATGATCCTAATGATCCGGTCCCGACGCGTGGTGGCACGACACTCGGCCTTGCCTTAGGGGTCTTCGATCAAAACAAAATCGAAGAACGTGAAGACGTGCTCATCTACACCAGCGAAGTGGTGAAGACGGATATCGAAGTGACAGGGCCAGTCATACTGAAACTCTACGCCGCCTCATCGGCTCCAGATACGGACTTTACTGCGAAACTCGTTGATGTTCGTCCTGATGGTTATGCGCAGAACGTAGTCGAAGGCGTACTACGTGCGCGCTTCCGTGAGTCTCTTTCTGCGCCGACGCTCATCGTGCCGGAGAAAGTCTATGAGTATACGATCGACCTCTGGGCAACAAGTCATGTGTTCAAAGCTGGTCATCGGTTACGCTTAGAGGTGTCATCGAGCAACTTTCCACGGTACGACCGCAACCCCAATACTGGCCGTGACTTTGGAGTTGATACTGAAGTGCGCGTCGCACAGCAGACGATTTTTCACGATAGTCGATATCCGTCACATTTGGTTCTTCCGGTGATACCGAGGTAGTTGCGAGGAGTCTCACGCGCCTTGTGGTAGGGAGCAGGAAAGAAACAGTAAGGAACAGAATACTAGCAAGTAAGGGAGGAGTATGAACGCACTGGTTGTTGGTGGTACTGGACCGACGGGCCCATTCATCGTCAATGGGTTGTTACAACGTGGCTACAAGGTCACGATCTTCCATCGTGGGACCCACGAGATTCCCGAGATTCCGCCAGAAGTGGAACACATTCACGGTGATCCGCATTTTCGTGAGACCATTGACGACGCGTTGAAAGGTCGGACCTTCGATCTTGCAGTGGTGACCTACGGGCGTATTCGTTTTGTGGCTGAAGCGTTGGTGGGGAAAGTCGGGCGGTTTATTGGCATCGGTGGCGTGGCTGCCTACCGGGGGTATATGCATCCTCACGTCCTCTTTCCTTCAGGCTTGCCCACGCCAACCCCGGAAAGTTTTCCTGTCGTGGCCAGCGAGCAAGAGCTGCGCTTTTCCTATTTGATTGCCATAACAGAGCAAGCAGTGTTAGACGCGCATCCGACGGCTGCCTACTTTCGCTATCCCTATATCTACGGACCGTATCAACTGGTGCCACGCGAATGGTGCTTCATTCGGCGCATTCTCGACAAACGACCGTTCATCGTCGTTCCTGATGGGGGGCTTACACTCGCGACACATGGGTATGCTGCTAACATGGGACAGGCAGTGTTATTATCCGTCGATAATCCTAAGGCATCATCTGGGCAAATTTACAATTGCGGTGATGAGCGAACGCTGACCTTGCGGCAGATCATCGAAGTTATCGCCAAGGAAATGAATCACGAGTGGGAGATTCTTGATGTTCCCAATACCGTTGCAATTCCATCGCGACCGTACGCTTTCCAGGAGACCTCACATCATCGCATGATGGATCTGTTCAAGATCAAGACCGAAATCGGGTATCGTGACATTGTGTCTCCAGAGGAAGGGTTAAGAAAAACCGTCCAATGGCTCTTGAAGAACAGGCCAACACCGGGTGATGAAGTTGAGGTGCGGCTACAGGATCCGTTTGATTATGCTGGCGAAGATCGCTTAGCCGCCGCCTACAAAGAGAGTATGCAACGCATGGCTGGCGTGCCGTTTAACATTGATACCAGCCGTCCACACCCGTATGCTCATCCGAAAGAGCCTGGACAGCAACGCGATCATCGGGCTCGTTGAGGACTATGAAACCCATCCTCATTCTGAAAACGGGTGAACTGCCACGACGGGTCATGGAAAATCTTGGCCCGTGTGAGAATGCGTTCCTACGCATTGTTGGTAGCGAACGCTGTGTTGTCGTTGATGCGCGCAAAGAAAACCTACAGGAGTACGGCTGGGCGGGAATCATTATCACTGGTTCTCCAGCTTCGACGTATGACAATGAAATTTGGATAACGCGGAGTGAGGAATTTCTCAAGCGTGCGGCGGATCGATCGATTCCTCTTTACGGAGTTTGCTTCGGACATCAACTCTTGGCACAGACATTTGGTGGCAAAGTCGAGAAATGCCCGCGAGGATGGGAGTTAGGAACGGTTACTGTCACACAGACTGAACATGCGAAACAGAGTCCGTTGTTTACTTCAGTACCAGAGCAGTTTATTGCCCAGATGAGCCACGGGGATGTTGTAACCGAGCTGCCACCTGGGGCTGTTTCATTAGCACATAACGAACACTGGACTGCGCAAGCATTTGCGCTTGGTGATCGCATTTGGGGGACTCAATTTCACTCGGAGTTCACTCCGCAAATTGTTGCAGATCTGATCCACTCGCTGACACCAGTGCTGCCACCCGAAGTGTTACACCGACGACCGGAAGGACAGCCAGTGCATGAGTGGCTTCTCTCCACCGTGCAAGAAGCGCCAATGGCACGACGGTGTTTGGAGAATTTTGTCAGGATTGTTGATGAAAGCTAAGGCCGCAAATACGACAACCGCACCTGACCAGAAACAATCGCCTGTGTCGCCCGTATCATCGCATCAGTGTCATCCACAGTCATCCACAACCCATGATGAATAAAGCAATACAGCGGTTCATCAGCGCGAAGCATACTAACGTATGTCTCACGAGTAGTGCTAAACGGCTTAACGGCAGGCATGAAATCAAAGACTCGTGGTTCGAGGACCTGACAGCCTGTGAACATATATTGCGACAATGTTTCCTTTACCTCGACCTCAGCTGGTTCGCCACGGATGCGACGAAGGCGATTGCCTGGATCGGTCTCTAGGAGCCCGTAACTTGCAGCCTTTGGATCAGAGCGGAGTACCAGTGTTGCAACAGACTGCGTCTGTCGATGCGCGGTGATGAGAGCACTGAGGTCAATATCGATAATCGTATCGCAATTGAGCACCAGAAAAGTTCCACCGTCGAGAAAAGGCTGGGCTTTCTTGATCCCGCCACCAGATTCGAGGATTGGATCTTCCGGAGAGTACATAATACGCAGCCCGTACGCACTCCCGTCGCCAAGCGTTTCGCGAATCTTCCCCCCAAGGTGATGGAGATTGATGACAACCTCCTCGATCCCGTACGCCTTGAGTAATAATAAGTTGTACTCGATCAACGGGCGGCCAGCGACGGGCACTAATGCTTTCGGGACGGTATTGGTGAGTGGTCGTAGCCGGGTGCCGAATCCGGCGGCCAGAATCATCGCGCGCATCAGTTCACTCGGGGAAATGGTTGGCAATGATTTCTTGTAAGCGTCGATATTGCGGGAGCCGTGCCACTACGCGCCGGACAGTTGCCAACGTCGGCGGGATGTAGCGACTGTAGCCAGTCCTCTTCTTCTCTAGCTCTAGGTAATAGAAACGCCCCACGACCTTACTGGCCTTTTGCAAGAGACACAAATTGTATTCTTCCCACATCTGCTCCCGCGTGACGGTCAAACCACCACTGTCATGCCACGCGGTGTGGTAGTACTTGACCAGCGTTTGCTCAAGCGTAGGAGAGATCACGGTTGGGGTGTCGCGGTCGTTCAGTAACGTTTCGAGATCATAGGTCGCTGGGGCAAGTAGGGCATCCTGAAAGTCGATAACGCGAATGTCGTTGTTTTGCACAAAGAGGTTCCAACTGTGATAATCGCGGTGATTGAGAAAACGCGGTGCACGATCGAGCCGGGTGGAGATTTCATCGAACATGCGACGCAGTTCTTTCCCTTCAGCGACCGGCAATGGCTTCCCTTCGCGTTTTTCTAAGCCCCATTCGATGAAGTGCTCGAACTCCCACATAAACAGCCGATGATCGAACGCCTGCTGAAAGGCAATACACGACTCGTCACTGCGACGTGTACCTTCGACTTGCAAGCGCACGAGCTGATCGATAGCTTTCTTGTACAATTCCTCAATTTTCGCAGTCGTTAGCCCCTGCGCTGCCTCGCGCAATGGCACGTCACCGATATCCTCCAGCAGCAAGAACCCTTCTTTGCTCCCATCATAGTATGTCTCGGGGACAGTGACTCCGAGTGATTGCAAGAAGCGATAGACATTGAGGTACGGCAGTTCTTTCAACGGCTCTTTGAATACGGCAAGTTCATCGGAGGAAAGCGGCAATGCACTGCCTGCCAGCAGCATGACAACCGTAGTTACCGGGCTATTCCCGCTGAGATAGAGCCGTGCGTAGCTGCGGCTTGAAGCATCACCTGTAAGAGGGATGATATGTGTGACCGTGCTGGTTTTCCCCCATTTTGTTGTGACTGCAGCATCGATAGCATGGCGAAGTTTTACTTCCATCATGATAATAGGGAGTAGCAATCCACTGCTCTGCTGTCAAAGCCTTTGCAATTAGTTGAGTTGCAAAACTACGAAGCTTGCGATGAGAGAGTCACATGTCAGATGATCGAGACATTGCCGGCCTTAGCCATTCTGAGCTTGTGGCACTGGTCCGCCAACTCCGCCAACAAGTCACTCAGCAAGAGCAAGAGATTGCGCAGTTAAAGGGACAAAAGACAGGCGCTACGGCACCGGCAGAGCAACCGGCGGATGACAGTTCTCCACCAGGGAGCCGCGAAGATTTGCTGGCGCAATTGGATAAGATGTATCCTGAAGGTTGACAATCTGGCCCTTCAATTGGGTAACACTCCGCTTTTACCAAACAGCCAGACTCAATAACGATAAGCCTGAGTATGAGGTTTGTCATGACAAAGCTTCCGTCGATATCCACTTGCTGACATCCCGATGAAAAGGAATAGTTGCCATATCGTATGAATAAGGTGTGGACAGCGTCAGAAGGACAATCGAGGGTCGGCGCCGTCGTCATTACTTCTCCCTTTCTCTGTTTGTAGTGACAACGTTAATTCCTTGCCGTCTGTCTCGTATGTCGTGTCTCTCTGTCACTTTTGCACGTCTCGTGTTTTCCCGCAGTAAGGCGCAAAGTCCACAGAAACTTCACACTCTCCAGACGGTCTCTCATGCTGCTGTCAGCTCTGCTAACAATGCCTTGGCCTCTTGCAAGTCTTTGGTATCAAACCCCTCAGTGAACCAGTCGTAGACCTCGGACAATATGTTGTGCGCTGCGTGTTGCTTGCCTTGCTGGCGCCACAAGCGACTCAAACTCATCACCGCCCGCAGTTCTAACGACTTCGCCCGTTGCTGACGAGCGATGTCGATGGCCTTCTGGAAACATTCCTCTGGGGAAGAAACGGGGAATCGGGGAATCGGGGGAGGGCAAAGATTGAGGACTGAGGGCTAAGGATTGAGCCTCAGAACCTTTTGCCTTTTGCTTTTTGCCTTTTGCTTTTTGCCTTGCTTTCTGAAGCGTAAGCATCCCCTTGAGCCGATACAGCTCAGCCTCGTAGAACCGCTCTCCAGTTTTGCCCACCACAGCCAGTGCCTTGGCCAAGAGGTCCAGCCCTACTTCTACATACTCCACTTTCTCAAGCATCTCCGCCATCAATGCGAAACCCCACGGCGCGGCCACCTTTGCTCCCAGGGTCTTTGCGGTGTCCCCTCCTCGATGCATTTGCACAAACCCGTCATCGATTCTCCCCTGCTCGGCCAACGCACAGCCCTGCAGGATAGACCCCATTGCTACCCACTGCGGAAACCTTTGCTCGGTCGAGAGCGCCATGGCTGTCTCGGCTCGTTCTTGGGTGAGGTTCGCCTCTCGACGGAACTGGTGGAGCATAGCCGCACAATTCAGCGCAAGAGCTACGTTAAAGGGGAGAGACATTTCTTGCGCCAGGCTGAGCGCCTCCTGGCTCCGCTTCAGGGCTTGGTCCGGGTAGCCAAGAAACCACAAGACCCAAGACAGATAACTTAGGCAGCCCACCCCGGGGTCATGTCCAGCATAGAAAGCCTGGGAGTGGTACTACCGGGGAGCGTAGAAGGAAATCCCCTGTTCCAAGTGTTCTCGGGCGGAGGCAAACTTGCCACGGTAGAACACGGCCGATCCTAGTGCCAGGTGGGCCTGCAGGAGGAGGGCCGGATCTTGGGCACGCTGGGCCAGACGCAAGAGTTGCTCCCCCAGCATCCGTACCGTCTCGAACTCCGCGCGCCCGACATAAAATGCATAGAGCCCCCACAGCACTGGGAACAGCTCCGGGGTCTCGCCAATCCGCTGACACAGCTCACGCGCCCGGTTGTGGGAGTCTCCGACCTCGGCAGCGGCCAGGCCTTTGGTCGCCACTAAGGGAGCGGTTAGCGTAACTCGTAATCCGAGTTCCTGTCGGGCGCGCTCGGTCGTGTCCGGCAGGGTCGGGAGCAGTTCTAGTCCTTTGGTGAGGTGACTGATCGCTTCCACATTGGCCGAGCGCCGCAGGGCATTCTCCCCCGCCTGTTGCAGATAGCGGATGGCGCGGTGGTAATCCCGCCCCTGTTCAAAGTGCACGGCCAGCTCGGCGGCAATCTCTCCTGCCCGCTTCCCGTAGGCAGCCTCTTTCCGCTCGCCGACCCGCAGATGCCACTGTTGCTGTTGCTCGATACTCACCCGCTCAGACCATAAATGCTGATACAGAGCGTGCGTGAATCCATACCGCGCCGCCACCGTGCCGTCGGGCCACTCCGCAACGCCTGCCGGTCGCAGAAACTGCTGTCGCTCTGACAGCCGGGCGCAACGGTCTCCTATCGCAACCACCCCCGTCTCTAAGGCCGCTGCTATTGCTGCTACCGAAAACTCCACCCCCGTCACACTCGCCGCCTCCAGAACGTGTTGTTCTTCGGGCTGCAACCGCTCGTGTTGTCGGGCCACAAGATGACGGACGCTCTCAGGCACTTCTGCTCCAAGACGTTCCACCTCACCCTGTAATACTCAGTCTTCATCCACTTGCAGCATCACGCCTTGCCTCACCAAGTCGTCGATAGTGCTCACGACGAAGAGTGGATTGCCTTCCGTGCGGCGATGTAGTACCTCCGCCAGGCGGGTGGGAAACATACTGTGAGGAAATCGCTCCCGGAGATAAGCCGCCACGTCTTCCTCACGTAGTGACTGCAGGGTCAACTCACGACACAGACTGTGCGTACGTAGCTCATGTATTACCCCATTGAGCGGATGGCCGTTCCCCAGCACTTCCACGGGACGATACGTCCCGAGCACCAGGAGCCGGACCTGGTCCGGTCGTCGCGCTAGCATGGCAAGTAATTCTAACGTGGAAGCGTCGGCCCAGTGTAAATCCTCCAGCACCAGTATAAGTGACTGTTCATTGGTCAGCACTTCCAGGGCTTCAGCGATCTCGCGTAACATTCGGTCGCGGGTCACACCCAGAACCCGTCGTTGCAGTGCCTCTTCGTCCGCAGCACTCAGCAGCGCGGGCATCTGTGCGAGCCACGTGGGAGCGTATTGTGCCAGCACCCTTTTGAGTTGCTCCCCGTCAGGCGTGCGGGCAAGTCGTCCCAACGCTTCCAATACTGGCATATACGGCTCGCCGGTGCCGTACTGTTCGATGCATTGGCCCCACGCCATCCAGGGGGCGGGATTTGGGATCCGGGATATAGGATCTGGAATTTGGGACGGAGAGGCTCCAGAGCCTAACTCCCAGTTCCTAGAGCTTTGGAGAAAGGCTTCTATTAGCGTGGTCTTCCCGATTCCCGGCTCGCCCGTCACGACAGATCTTTACGGACAAGGCGGCATTTCTGACAGCCACCCGCGCCGGGTCTGCCACTGGTCCATTGCCGAATCTCGGGTTTGTGCCGAGTGCCACGGTCGGCAGTGTTACCTTCTCGCCCGCCACGCCCCCATCGGATGACAATAGCTTAGCGATTGGCGCGCTGGGCGTCGACGGCGTGAACGATTGGTATCCACCGACGCCGGGCAACGATATAGTGCTGGGCTTTGAGAGCCTGCAAGTGCAAGTCGTCGACTCCATCTTTGCCTTGGGGTTTGACTTCGTCGAGCCCGCCGCCACGGTCCAGCCCTGGGGCGGCACGCCGGTCGACTCGACGTACGAGGTCACACTTTTCTTAGGGACAACGGAGGTCGGACACTTTACTTTTAATGCCCCGGATGATGAGCTGGCCTTTGTCGGCGTCTGGAGTGATACGGCCTTTGACCGGGTTACCATTACCGACGCGACAGGGGATAGCGATGACGAATACTTTGGCGAGTTCTACACCGGGGTCGACGCGCTGCCGTGCACGGACGGCATGTGCATGCTCGAAGATAAAGAAGCCTTCCTGGCCGCCACCGGTGCGACAGCAGCGACCGGCGTGGATGGCAATGGAGACCCGCTGCCCTTGCCGGATCTGGGGGACATGCATGGCACAGCAACTATCGGTGAGGTAACGTTCCGTGGGCCGCAGGTGACGGTGGGGACACGCGGAATCTCCGGTGTGGCGAACAACGACTGGACGCTGCTGTTGCCGGGGCCGGACATTGCCCTTACCGGGCCGGAGCCAGTGAAGCGGCTCGAGGTGCGTTTTGCTCGGCCGGTGTATGCGGCGGGGTTTGCGTATGTCGAGCCGCAAACTGGGCCCAATGTCGGTCGGCGGTTTAGCGACGCCACGTTTACGGTCGAACTCAAGGCTGGCAATCGGACGGTGCAGCAGCTCGCCTTTAACGGGCCCAATGACATCGCGACATTCATTGGTGTGTGGACGGATGTGGCCTTTGACCGCCTCGAGATCCGGTCGAACGACGCTTTCGGTACCAAACTGTTCAGCACCTTCTTCCGTGGGGAGACGAGTCTGCTGATCCGCCGTCCTGACAGTTTGGTCGCAGACCCAGATGCTGGGACAAACTTCCGGGGCGCGCTCTTCCGGGTGGACGCGGTAAGTGGGAATCGGACGGTGCTCACTGACTTTGGCAATGCCCTCCAAGGGCAACCAGGCGCAAGTCCCCTTGATGTGAGCGTGGAAGCGGACGGCAAGATTCTGGTCTTAGACCCTTCTGGCGGGACGAATTTCAAAGGCATGCTCTTCCGGGTGGATCCGGTGACCGGGCAGCGGCTGCCGCTGAGTGATTTCGGGGCAACGAATAAGGGGCCCCTCGGAGACTTCCCCTCTGGCGTGGCGGTAGAAGCGAACGGCAACATCCTGGTCGTAGACGCGGAGGCCGGGACGAACCGCAAAGGCATGCTCTTCCGGGTGAACCCAGTGACGGGACAGCGCTCTGTGGTCAGTGACTTCGGCGCGGGAGCAAATCAAGGAGTGGACCCCGCTGGTGTGGCGGTGGAAGCGAACGGCAACATCCTGGTCGTGGACTTTAATGCTGGGACAAATAAGAGAGGCATACTCTTCCGGGTGAATCCTGGCAATGGCAGCCGCACGGTGGTCAGTGACTTTGGCAGTTTTACCTTTGGTCCCCTCGGAGTGTTCACCCTTGATGTAGCGGTGGAAGCGAATGGCAACATCCTGGTCGTAGACGCGGAGGCCGGGACAAACAGCAGTGGCCTACTCTTTCGCCTGGATCGGACGACCGGCGTGCGGACCCCGCTCAGTGACTTTGGCGCCGGCAGCCAGGGAAGCCTTGGAGGAGAGCCCACTAGCGTGGCGGTGGAAGCGAACGGCGATATTCTCGTCGTAGACCCAGCAGGCTCCGGGTCCAACGGCGACCTCTTCCGAGTCGACCCGGTGAACGGAACTCGCGTCCGGCTCAGTCGCTTTGGCAATAGCGCGCAAGGGCCGCGAGGGGTCGTACCCGTTGGTGTGGCGGTGATGAAGCAGTGAGGAACGAGCGGCTGAAGGCCGTAGGCTGTGAGGGAGGAGAAGACGAAATGAGGAAATGGCGAAACGGGGAAATGGAAGAGAGCAGGACCGTTTCTCCGTCCTCACAAGGTGTGCTCTGTGTTCAAAGAAATACGCCTCTCCATCCTCAAATTGCCAAACCGCTGCCGGTACTGCTCTAGCAGCGGTTTGGCCCGTTCGGCACGTTGGCGTTCTTGCTTAGCCCGTTGATGTCCCTGTTAAGCCAAATCGATTGAGGTTGAAAGAGCTTCATTAGGTCAGGCTGCGCTCGACATTGCACTCTCCTTACTGTTTCAAGCCGGAGTAGGGAAAATATACCGCACAACTGACATATTGCCAATTAGACGGAAGAATCACCGTTACTTTCCCAGCAGCGCTATAGTGGCCCGCCTTTAATCTTCTCGAACAATTTACGGTTTTGTTCATCGAGCACAATACTTTCCATAATTGCACCGATGGCAGCTTCGGTGTCGAAGTAAGCAAACTTCACTCCTGGATTGTTGCCAATGCGACCGCTTTGGATCACGGGAAATCCGTTCGCGGCAAAATCGGCGATGACCTGGTCGTGATCTGGCACGATAAACCCCAGGTGATGTAGGCCCTCACCTTTTTTGTCGAGAAACTCTTTGTAAATGCTACGACCGGAAAGATGTTGAATCAGCTCAATCTGTGAGTTTCCTGCGTAGCCAAGTGCAATATGGATATGAAAATCACCAGGGCTGCCGCGATAGGTGGCTTCATGTACTTCCACGTCATCGAAACGAAAGAACTTCGGCACCCCGAGCTTGTCAGTGAAGAACCGTTCCGCAGCGCTGATATCGTTGACGACAAAGGCGATTTGGTGATGCCCCGCGGCAATATACGCATATGGTGACGTTGTAGCCATGGTTTTTCTCCTTTTTCTTTTGCGTTTTCTTATGACGCGAAAGCAGGGCATATTGCAATCCGCCCCGACCGCTGGCTAAGGTAAGGCCGCAATAAGGAAGCACTATGGATTTTAACTTTTCTCCCGAAGAAGAAGCGTTTCGCCAAGAGGTCCGTGCCTGGCTGCAACAGAATCTGCCAAAAGACTTTGATCCGGAAAAAATCGAAGCCATCGACCCGGAGGCGCGCTTCGATTTTCAGCGGGCGTGGCAGAAAAAAGCCCATGAAGGCGGGTGGGTCGGGATTCACTGGCCGAAGGAATATGGCGGACGTGGCGCCAGCTTAATGGAGATGTTCATCTTTAATCAGGAGTTGGCGAAAGTACGTGCGCCTCGCTATGCCAATATGCTGGGTCTCATCATGTCTGGTCCAACGCTCATTCATTGGGGCACTGAAGAGCAAAAGAAACGCTACTTACCGAAAATTCTCTCGGGTGAGGAAATCTGGTGTGAAGGACTATCGGAACCAAACGCTGGGTCTGACCTTGCGTCGATGCAAACCCGTGCGGTTGAAGACGGAGACTTCTTTGTCGTTAACGGGCAAAAGGTGTGGACGAGCTACGCCCATCGCGCCAACTATATCCAACTATTTGTTCGTACTGATCCTGACTCGCCCAAGCACCGTGGCATTAGTTGCCTGATTGTAGACATGAAAACACCGGGCATTACGGTGCGACCGCTGGTGCAGATCACCGGTGACGCAGAATTTAACGAAGTGTTCTTTGAAGACGTGCGCGTGCCCAAGGCCAATCTGATTGGGCCAAAGGATGAGGGATGGAAAGTGCTGGTGACGACGTTGATGCACGAACGGGCGGGCATCGGTTCGGAATTGCCAGTGCATCGACAACTCGCGGAACTGACTCGGCTCTGTCGGACCGTCGAAATCAACGGCCAACCGGCCAATAAAGATCCAGCGGTGCGGCAGAAGTTAGCGCAATTTGCTGCGGAGAGTCAGGCGATTACCTACAATATGTTTCGCAGTTTCAGTAAACGCCTCAAGGGCAATCCGCCGGGACCAGAAGGGTCGATCAACAAATTGTTTGGCTCCGACCTGAATATGCGCATTGCTCAATTTGCTACCGAATTGTTGGGACCGTATGCACAAATTGTGTATGGCTCTACGTATACTATCGATCACGGTCGCTGGCCGCGGGCGGCGTTGTGGTACCGCTTGCTCACAATTGGTGGTGGTACGTCGGAAATTCAGCGTGGGATTTTGGGAGATCGGATGTTGGGACTGCCGAAGGGATAAACAGTTGTCAGCTATCGGCAAAGCAAGACCAATTAAGAATGGAGAATGAAGAACAGAGAGAAAGTTATTCGTTTCACTTTTCCTTTGTAATTCTTCGTTGATTTTTTCTACTGACAACTGACTACTGAGAACTGACGACTTTCTAAGAAAAAAGGAGGAATGACAATGGGCAAACTTGATGGAAAAGTTGCAGCAATCACTGGTTCAGGGCGTGGGATTGGGCGTGGGATCGCGCTGTTGATGGCCAAAGAAGGGGCCAAGGTTGTGGTGAACGACCTCGGCGGTAGCGTGTCCGGCGAAGGAGCGGATAAAGGTCCAGCCTCACAAGTTGTGGAAGAAATTAAGAAAGCTGGTGGACAAGCGGTCGCGAACACAGACAATATTGCCACAGTCAAAGGTGGTGAGGGCCTCATTCAGACAGCGATCGATTCCTTTGGAAAAATCGATATCCTCGTCAACTGCGCCGGAATTCTCCGTGACCGTATGATCTTCAACATGAGTGAAGAAGAATGGGATGCGGTGATCGCTGTCCATCTCAAAGGGCATTACTGCACGATTCGTCCAGCCTCTGCGGCGATGCGTCAACAGAAGAGTGGACGTATTATTAACTTTTCGTCCGGCTCGGCACTGGGTGCACCTGGGCAACCAAACTACGCCGCTGCTAAAGCTGGCATTCTCGGACTGACGTACAGTTGCGCTAATGCGCTCGCAAAATATGGGATTACCTGCAATGCGATTATGCCAGGGGCCGCAACGCGCATGACCGATACGATTCCAGCCAACTTCGCGCAGCAGATGGGACTCTCAACCAGTAGTGAGCAAGCGCAAGCGCAGGCAAGCCCGATGGATCCGAATAACGTAGCGCCGATTGTCATATATCTTGCCAGTGACAACGCCGCGCACGTGAATGGACAAGTGCTTGGTGCCAGTGGCTATCGCATCGCGCTCTATACACACATCGTGCCTGAGAAGGTGATTTACAGCCAGGGACCGTGGGATCTCGATCATCTGTTTAAGGTGTTTGACAGTACGCTTGGTTCGCACCTGCAACCACCAAGGATGTTATAGCCGTAAGGAAACCTTTTGATCGCCTGGGTGTTATGGTATGGTGATTGCCGCTCGCTAGGATTTTGAGGCCAGGATACAACGAAACGGTTGCGAATCATCATTTTGCAGAAGGCACGAGAATCGCGAATTTTCCGCCTCGTGCCTTCTTTTTTTTTGGAAAGGAGTAGAAGAGAATGATTGTCCGGAAAAAAAGAAAAAGTGTCGCCGCTTTATTAGTGGGGCTGGGCTTAGTATGGACAGTGGCTGTTCCGAGTTGGGCAGAAGACAAAAAATCGACTGCTGCCGGTATTGTCGCTGATGGAAAACAAGTGTCGTTGGAATTTACCCTCAGTCTTGATGATAAGACCCAAGTACAATCCAACGTTGGTAAAGAGCCATTAGTATACACGCACGGAGCACATCAGATCGTCCCGGGGCTTGAAAAGAACTTGGCTGGGGTGAAAGTTGGTGAAACCAAGCACGTTGAGCTCTCTCCTGATGAAGGATATGGTCAGGTTGACCCGAAACGAACACAAGAAGTGGAGAAGGATAAGATTCCCGAAGGCGCACGAAAGGTCGGTTCAAAGCTCACTGGGCGCACTCCGAACGGTCAGATGATGTTTGCTGAAGTGAAAGAAGTCAAAGATAAGACCGTAATTCTTGATATGAACCATCCGTTAGCTGGAAAGAAGCTGATCTTCGATGTAAAAGTCCTGAAGGTCGAAGATGCGCCAAAGGTTGAGGCTCCAGCTCCAGCGCCGGCTGCCGCACCCGCGCCAGTGCAGCCCGAGAAAAAATAGCAGTTTGCTTTTGCAATAGGTGAAATACGAAGGGGTGACCAAGTTGGTCGCCCCTTTTGTTTGCCTCTCTCAGTTCTGCGTTTTACCACCCCCGGTGATAGTCGCCATGTTCGCGATCAAGCTTGCGGTAGCCTTTACCGCGCAGGTTATCAACTTTTTCACGTTTGTGGTCGTACTTGCGGTCGATATTCTCGAGGGCATCCTGATAGCGTGGATCAGCAGGGTTTCCACCAAACCGACGCGTGGCCTTTTCTCGGGCTTCCGCCTCTTGTCGGTCTAAGCGGTGCATCCCTTTTTCATATTTCTGTTCGACCCGATTAGCGTCGTGTTCTAGGTCACGGTGCAACTCCCCGTGTGAACGATTGTCGTACGTTCCAGAGTAGTATGGTACACGATTCCCATAATAAGGATCGTAGTATCCGCCGCCACCATAGTAAGAATCGTAGGCGCGATACGGAGAACCATATCCATACCCTCGCCCACCATACGTAGGCCCACACCCGGCGGTCAACAACGCAGCTCCGAGCAGGGTGGACCAGAGTAAATGTTTCATCATGGTGTGCTCCTTTTCTCCTTCTATGGTAAAGAAACATCATATTCGCGAAAAGGACTCGATTGTGGCTATCTCTATTTCTGCAAGACGACCATTTAACTTTGCTCATGTATTGACCAGTTTGCGATTAGTGCTCACCCCGGTGTTCCTCGTTGTTATCGAGGCTGGACGCCGTCAACCTACCCCCTTGAAAGTACTCACTCTTGTCGTACTCTTTTTGTTGATCTGTGCAAGTGATTACTACGACGGTCCAGTAGCTCGAGCCTTAGGCGTAGATTCCGACTTCGGCAAGGTCTTGGATAACCTTGCTGACATTACCTTTCTTTTGGTGACATTGACCTATCTTGTATATGCTAATTCTGTGCCATGGTGGATTCCCACTACTATTGCTTTGGCGTTCGGACAGTATACGGCGGACTCGTGGTTACTCGCGGGCCGAAAAACCGAGGTTGTTCTTGTGTCTAATTCTATCGGCCACTGGGCAGGAATTCTCAACTATATCGGCACCGGGATAGTGGCGCTCCACACCGCGTTGCAACAACAATTCTTACCCCAATTTCTTTTCTCCGGGCTTCTGCTGAGCTGGCTCGCGTATCTTCTCTTGGCCATGGCGATGCGATTACGCTTCTTCCTCAGTGTCCGAGTACAGGATAACGCCTATAGGAGAGATTAGGCTTGCTTGATCTGCTTCGGATTCAAGCACGGTCGCTTTCCGATCATACTACCCCGTGACTGTACCCTCCATAGCAGGGTTCTCTCGTGCCTGACGAATCTCAGCTAGACTCACGCCTGCAATTGGTAGAGCAATCAATCCTTGAGCGACGAGAGTAAGAAATTGTACAGCGTTCAGCACGAGACCATAGGCAAGGGCATCAACCTCACTGACGCCAAAGAGGCCAAGCGCAAGTTGGCACGCGTACTGGTACGGACCAATCATCCCAGGCAGGTTGGGTAATGCAGTGCCGAAGCCGACAAAGATAAAGACGACGAGCGCCGCACCGAACGGGACAGGAAAATCGAAGGCCCGGATCATGATGTAGCTTGAGAGAATAGGTAAGAACCAGAGAGTGAGCGAAACTAGAAATACGGAAAGAAGTAACAGCGGGTTAGGAATGACTCGCATTCCGTCTGCTATTGACGCGAGCACTTTCTTGAGTTTGCCACCAAACCTCTCCGGCAGCAGATGTAGCACCCAGCGGTCGACGAATGCCTCACCGCGCCACCAAAACAAGACCACAAGCGTCACAAGGATTGTAGCTGCTCCAGCGGGGAACAGCGCTCCGCGACGAACCCATATCGGTAGGTTCTCGACCGTTAAAAGGCCAAGCAAAATGTAAAAGACGATAATCACCGAATCCATCGTCTTTTCGAGCACGACATTCCCAACGACATTAGAGAACGATACTCCTGACCTGCGCGACAACAGCCAAGGCCGGACGATCTCGCCAATCCGAACGGGTAATAAATTGATTGCCATATAGGCTACCGCAATGATGACCCAGAGACGACCAAACGGGATACGTTCGAGCGGGCGCAACTCTAACTGCCAACGCCAGGCGCGGAACACCATGATGAGCAGGCTCACGAAGATGGCAACGAGCAGCCACCTGACGTTGATCCGTTGGAGTGCTGCACTGAGTTCGTCGAGTTTAACGTTACGAAAGGCGAGGTACAGAAAACCGGCACTCACGAGAAGTGCAATCAACAGGTGAGGGAGACGACGTGTGGTGGTTGCCTCGTTCGTCTGCGAAGCGGTTAGATTCTCACTGCTCTCGGGCATGAGTCCTCCTGCCATGTCGTACTTCGGGTTACTCTGACGTAACGGCGGAGCCTCTGCAAGGAGATCTGATCTGAATTTGAAGCACCAAATTGAATCTTAAACTTGGGTGTATCCGAGACTATACATGGTGGCACGATGACTGTGCAGTTCCACCTTGACAACCCTTCAGTGAGAAGAGGAGAATCTGACCTACATCCTGGCAGGAGGAACCTGTATGGCAGAAGGAAAAATTCTTGCTGGCTTCTTAGCCCCGCATCCACCGCATCTTGTCTATGGCGAAAATCCCGAGCGCAACGAACCACGTTCGACCGGCGGATGGGAGATGTTGCGTTGGGCGTATGAATCGTGTCGGGAGAAGATCAAAGCCTGGAAACCTGATGTGATTCTCGTCCACAGCCCGCATTGGATGACGATCGTTGGCCATCACTTTCTGCGGGTCCCGCACCTCCAAGGACTTTCGGTCGATCCGATTTTTCCTCATATCTTTCGTTATCGTTATGAGATGAACGTCGATGTCGATCTCGCGGATGTGTGCTACGAGGAAGCGAAAAAAGAAGGGCTCGTGGCCAAGAAGATGACCAATCCCAACTTCCGGGTCGATTATGGCACGATCGTTTCCTTGCACATGCTCAATCCTGATTGGGATATTCCGATTCTTGGTCTCTCGGCTAACAACTCACCGTACTTCTATTCCACTGAGATTGGCCAAGAGCAGATGATCAAACTTGGCCGTGCGACGGCACGAGCAATTGCTAAAACTGGTCGTCGGGTAGTGCTCGCGGCGAGTAATACGCTCTCGCATTTGCACTACGATCGGGAACCCGAACTTGTCGAAGATATGAATAAAGAAGTAATCTTTAATAACAACCAGTATCAGTGGGACATGCGTGTACTTGAGCTGATGCGAAAAGGTAAGACCGACAAGCTGATGTCGATTCTGCCCGAGTTCATGGAAAAAACCGCGGCAGAGGTAAAATCTGGCGGATTGACGTGGATGCTGTCCGCGATGGGCTTTCCCCAAATTCCAGCGCAGGTGCATGGTTACTGGACGGTGATTGGGACCGGGAACGCGGTTGTCGAGTGGGATTTGGCGCGGAGACCCCAGTAGTCGACGGAGAGAGAGGCGTCATTCCCGCGAAACTTGTCCCCGGTCCTCTAGGGGAGCGGGAATCCAGGAGGCATAACGACAGACCAGCACTAAATCCGTCTGGATGCCCGCTCCCCAGTAGGAACTGGGGACAGGCTGCGGGGGCATGACGGAAATTGCTTTTCAACTTCAGGGGAATTCTCTCTTAGCCTACAGGAAAGTGACAACTTATGCCGAAGGGCACAATTCAATACGCATACATCCTTCCGGGTCTCCCACATCTCACCTCGCAGGTGCCGGTAGAAAGTTGGGAAACGCTCCGGCTTGGTTTCCGTCAAGCTGCTGAGCACATTCAGAACGTGAGACCGGATGTCTTGGCAATCTACAGCACGCAGTGGATTTCCGTCCTGGGCCACTCTTTCCAAGCCAGTCCAAACCCCAAAGGTCTTCATGTTGATGACAACTGGTACGAGTTTGGTGACTTCCCGTTTGATTTGCGGGTAGACGTTGAACTCACGATACGTGCAGCGGCGATCGCTTCTTCTCTCGACCTTGCAACTAAGACGGTGAGCTACCATGGGTTTCCGATCGACACCGGAGTATTAGTTGTCCAACGATTTGTGAACCCGCAGAATACCATTCCGGTCTCTATCGTTTCGTGTAACATTTACGCTGGGCAGGACGACTCACTCATGCTCGGGCGCGCGATGCGGCAAGCGATCGAAGAGAGCGGAAAACGCGCAGTTGTGATTGCGTGTACTGGGTTGTCGGGACGATTTTTTACAGAAGCGATTGATCCTTTGCAGGATCGTTTTTCTCGTGTTGAGGATGATACCTGGAACCGACGTATTCTCGATCTCATCGCGCAAGGCAAGAACGCGGATGTTCTCACTCTCAGTACAGAGTACGCCACAGCCGCTGTCCCAGACATGGGTTTCAAAGCCTTCGCGTGGCTAATGGGAGTGCTCGGAACGCCCACGACGCCGGGGAAGCTGCTTGCATACGGTCCAGTCTGGGGAACTGGAGCAGCGGTGGTGGAATACTCGATAAACACGTAACACGCGATACGGAACACGTGGGCCGTGATGCGTGTTACGTGGTGCGTGGTAGAAGGGATGATGAAGTTGGTGCTCCTATGATTCGTACAACTGTTATTGGTAGTTGGCCGCTGCCGGAAATGTATCGTGAGCGACTTCTGCAATATCATCGTGGGATATTGCCTGAGATGTTAGTGAAACCAACCTTGGTGGGCGCGGCTGAAATGGCTATCCGTGAGCAAAAAGCGACAGGCGTGACCCAATTCATGGGCGGTGAGTTTTTTGCCGAAGTGTTTATTCAGCATATTCCGCGCAAGCTCACTGGAGTAAGGCTCATCAAACCCCAAGCCGTGGAGCTGAAAGAGTATACTGATCTCGCAGAGTATGAAGTCAGTGGTGACATTGCTGCACCGCACGGGCTCGGATATGCCGAAGCCTTCCGCCGCGAATCACAAATTGATAGTGCTTTGGAAAAAGCTTCGGTTCCTGGACCTCTGGAAGTCCTGGCTCATTTACGACCGACCGAAAAAGCGCAGACTCAGTTGCCGCACGCCATCGAGATTGTAAACCACGAGGTGCAGATGCTGACTGCGGCTGGTGCCCGGGAAGTCCAACTCGATATTCCTTATATTGCGATACAGTCTGTTCTTGAGCAGATCACCCCAACACAGGCAGTAGACCTGATTGCCCGGAGTTTTACTGGTGTCGGTGTTACCAAGACCATCCACTGCTGTCTAGGAGACCTCGGATCACAATCTGCGATCCCTGTTCATAATCTTCATGCGCTCATACCATTCGTCAAACAATTAGCAGGAGTCGTTGATAAGGTTCACTTAGAGTGCTCTCATCCTGGGCAATGGGCAGATCGTGCGTGTCTTCGTGATATTCCGAAAGAACTCGAAGTGATTGCCGGAGTGGTGGATGTAAAGACACCGGTCGAGACGACAGACGAGATTGCTGACCGCGTCCGTGAAGTGTTACGACTCGTTGAACCTGAGCGGTTGTGGATTGCCCCGTCCTGTGGCTTTGGCCGCCGTCGAACGACCGACATCGCAGTTGGTAAGCTTTCACGCATGGTTGAAGCGGCAAGAAGATTCTAGCAGCTTTCAGCGCTCGGCCAGACAAGGCTAGAAGCGATAGGCAATGGAGCGACAGGGGTTATTTTTCTTAAGCCGATAGCCTTTTCCTTTTTTGCTGAAAGCTGATAGCTGAAAGCTGAGTGCTTTTCCGAGAAAGGAACAATTCATGAGCCGTGACCAAAATCTCGCCGTCGCACAGTCAACGGAGCTAAAGCCGATTGAAGAAATTGCTGCCCGCTTGTCTCTCCCGTCACAGTATCTTGAACCGTATGGGCGCGTAAAAGCGAAGGTTGCGCTTGAAGCCTTGTCTACCGGATCAAGCCGACCAACAGGAAAGCTTATTCTTGTCTCGGCAATCAATCCAACGCCGGCAGGGGAAGGCAAAACTACGACGACGATCGGTTTAGGGCAAGCTCTTGCGCGCTCAGGAAAGAAGACAACGGTGGCCGTGCGCGAGCCCTCGATGGGACCAGTGTTCGGGGTCAAAGGTGGTGGTTGTGGTGGTGGTCGTTCGCAAGTGCTGCCGATGGAAGACATTAACCTGCACTTCACCGGTGACATTCACGCAGTCACCTCGGCCCATAATTTGCTCTCGGCAATGCTTGATAACGCATTGTTCCATGGCCAGGTTGATCTTGATGTTCGGCGCATACGCTGGCGGCGCGTGATGGATATGAACGACCGTGCGCTGCGACAGATCACTATTGGTTTGGGGGGCGCGCTCATGGGAGTCCCACGAGAGGACGGATTCGATATTACCGCTGCGTCTGAGGTGATGGCGATCCTCTGCTTGACCAACGGTCCAGCCGATCTGATTGAACGACTCTCACGTATTGTGATTGGCTTTTCGAGCAAGATGAATGCGGTGACTGCCCGTGATGTGCAGGCTGCCGACTCAATGGCGATTATTCTGAAAGATGCACTCAAACCCAACCTGGTGCAAACGGTTGAGGGCGTCCCTGCCTTCGTGCACGGTGGCCCGTTTGGCAATATCGCCCATGGCTGTAACAGTATCATTGCTACGCGATTGGCGTTGAGTTACGCCGATTATGTTGTGACTGAAGCAGGATTTGGGTTCGATCTTGGCGGGGAGAAATTCTTCGATATTAAATGTCGCGCGGCAGGCCTCTGGCCGTCAGCGGTTGTTCTGGTGGCCACAGTAAAAGCGCTCAAGATGCATGGCGGGACACCAGTTAGCGATGTGAGCAAGCCGGATCTAAAAACTTTGAAGCTCGGTATGAGTAACCTTGCGAAGCACGCAGAAAGTGTCCGCGAATTCGGTGTCCAGCCGATTGTGGCAATCAATCGCTTTGCTTCAGACACAGAAGACGAACTGAAGCTCGTCGTTGAAGAATGTCGCGCGCTCGGACTCGAAGCTCGCGTGATCGATGTCTTCGGGCATGGTGGAGAGGGCGGCATGCCGCTAGCGGAAGCGGTTGTGAACATTTGCCAGGGGGCAATCCCAACAGCAAAATTTTTATATCCGCTCGAAGCTTCCATTGAAGAGAAGATTCGCACTATTGCGCAGAAGATGTATGGAGCTGCGGATATCGCCCTCTTACCTCGTGCTAAGACAGATCTCGATCGAATCAACGCCTTAGGCTACAGTAAAGTGCCGGTCTGCATGGCCAAAACACAGATGTCGCTGTCTGATGATCCAAAACTCTATGGGCGCCCGCGAGATTTCACCCTCACAGTGCGTGAAATTCGCCTCTCGGCTGGTGCTGGTTTCTGCGTGCCGCTGACTGGCGAAATGCTCACCATGCCTGGCCTTGCCGCCAAACCGGCAGCGTTCGGTATGAAGATGGATGCGGATGGGAAGATTTCAGGGATGTTTTGAGGGACGTAGTCAGTAGTCAGTAGAGCCTTTCTGCCACTGAACGCTGACTGCTGGCTACGTCCCCGCCTCCCGTCGTATCAACTCCGCATAACAGTAGATCAACGCAAGAGCGCGATACGGCTTCCAGCGTTCGGCAAACGCGCGCATTTCACTCTCAGTGGCTTTTTCTGCTTTTCCCAACAAACCTTGGGCAACGTACTTCACTACCCCTAAGTCTCCGCCGGGAAACGCATCGAAACGAGCTAAGCCACGCATGAGGGCAATGTCCGCACTCCAGCGGCCAATGCCTTTGAGCTGTGTGAGTTGCTCAACTACTCCATCATCTGACAGTGAGGTGAGCTCCTGATCGGTAATCGTACCGGACGCGAAGGCTTGTCCTAAGCGGACTAGTGTCCCTGCTTTTGCCCGACTGAGGCGAAACCGCAACAGGTCTTCTTCCTTTTGCTCGGCAAAGCGTTCTGGAGAAGGAAACGCGTAGTGAGCCTTGCCATTCACGCACCAACTCTCACCAAAAGCTTCGACGAGTTCTTTTTTAATTGAGTACGCGAACGTCAAATTCACCTGCTGTGAGAGTACAGCCATGACCAACGCTTCAAATACTGTTGGACTTTGAACGAGTTTCAACCCGCGGAATTGTGGGGCTATGGGGGCGAGAAGTTCGTCTTGCTTGGTGAGTCGATAGAACGGTTTCAGATCCAGGTCAGTGCAGAGAATATGGCGAAGTTGGGCTACGAACTCCGGTCGGTCGAGGTCGACTTTCCCTTTGCCTTCAAGCTTGACACGGAGCACTGGCTTAGCGATCGTTCCCTCATCCGTTACCGTTGCTAATACCAGCCTGCCGTTAGCAGATACAAGACGCTGGTACTGATGCGGCGTGATACGATCAACGATCTCATCTTTGAAACGGACGAAACGGTGAACGGTGAGGTCGAAGGAATACGGTGGGGTGGGGGTGAGGGGGAAACAATAAGCTGACATGGGAGTTCAGAGATAAATTGTTGGAGCGAACAGGAGAAATGGGGAAATGGGTAAAAAGAGGGAGAAAGATTCTCTCGCCGTTTCGCCGTTTCCCCGTTTCGCCCGGAATTTATTTAGATGATCTCCGCTTCTCTAAACCGTCCTACGTCCTCCCATGAGTAACCAAGCAACTCGGTGAGGAGCAGTTCGGTATGCTCGCCGAATTCTGGTGCGGCTCCGCGCGGATCAGCTGGAGTCGCGCTGAGACGAAGGGGAAACCCGACAAGTTTGGTTTTTCCGATACGTGGGTGATCGTAGTCAACAATATAGTCGTTTTGGAGCATCTGCTCGTCACGCATCAAATCATCGATTGAATTCACCACCGTATAGATAAAATCGCCGCCCTCCTTAAAGGCTTTCATCCAGTAATCACGCGGCTTAGTGATGAAGACTTTATCGAGGATAGGGACTAACTGGCTGGCATGTTCTGCTCGTTTCGCCATCGTGTCGAACCGCGAGTCAATCGCCACCTCAGGGACCCCCAACACGTTACAAAAATCCTTCCAGTAGCGGTCTTGCTGTGCCATCGCTAAGCAGATCCATTTGTCGTCGCTGCACTTATAGTGATTCCACAACGGACTTGGCGCTGCTGCACGCGGCATACGTCTGAACTCCTTGCCAAGGATCGCTTTGCACGAGACATTGAGACCCTGCAGGGCCGTCATACTACCCAGATGTGAACTGTCAACTTGCTGACCGACGCCATATTTATCTCGGGCGATCAGTGCCGCGAGGATGCCATACGACAACATAATCGCGCCCATCTGGTCGGCAATACCACCGGTGATGGCTAACGGGTCCATATCAGGTTCTCCTGCCGCAGTCATAATCCCCGACCGCGCCAGTCCCATATAGTCGAACGACGGCTCGGCTGAGTCTGGCCCAAACGGACCATAGCCAGTCGCACTGGCATAGATGATCTTGGGATTCCGTTGTTTGAACTTCTCGTACCCTAGCCCAAGTCTGTCCGCCACGCCTTTACGAAAATTCTGGACAAACACGTCTGATTTTTCCACCAGCTTGTAGACAATTTCTAAGGCCTCAGGCTTCTTGAGATCAAGGGTAAGGCTTTTTTTATGCCGGTTGTTAGCTTCAAAATAGAAATTGGGGCCGCTGGTAGCACCAACCATCGCGCCAGCGATACTCAAAACACCTCGCCCAGGGTCTCCTCCGATTCGCTCTTCGAGCTTAATAACCTCGGCCCCAAGATCAGCGAGCATCATGGTTGACACCGGTCCTTGCTGCCAGATTGTCCAATCTATTACTCGTACACCATCTAACGGTTTGTTTGCCATACGTTGCCCTCCTTTGGAAGCGAGCGGTCAGTTTTCAGCTATCAGCTTTCAGCACGACTGGAGAAGTTCCATGCCTTCTGTGTTGCTTTCTGGCTGAGAGCTGACTGCTGACCACTAAGTGCTAGATGATTTCCTGCTCCTTCAGTCGTCCTACATCTTCCCAAGAATAGCCGAGTACCTCCACCAGAATCTGCTCGGTGTGCTCGCCAAACTCCGGCGCGACACCGCGTGGATCACCAGGGGTTTTGCTAAACCGGACCGGGACTCCGACGATCTTGACCGGTCCCCAAACGGGGTGGTCGTAGGGAACCACATAGTCGTTGGCTAGCATCTGAGGATCGTCAGGAAGATCGTTAACTGAATTCACGATAGTGTAGATAAAATCGCCGCCGTTTTTGAGGATGGTCATCCACTCGTCGCGCGGTTTCGAGGCAAAGGTCTTGTCGAGCACGGCGATTAGTTCTTCGCTGTTTTTGCCGCGGATCGCCATGGTGACGAACTTCGGGTCTTTCTCCAAATGTTGAATACCCAACGCCTTGCAGAAGTCCGGCCAGTAACGATCAGCTTGGATCATTGCCAGACAGATCCATTTATCGTCACCACACTTGTAGTGATTCCACAACGGATTGGGCGCTTTGTGGCGATACGAACGACGAAATTCTTTGCCGAGTGTGAGGCGACTCGCCAAGTTCAACCCTTGCAGCGCCATCATGCTACCCAGGTGAGATGAGTCAACTTCTTGCCCGACGCCGAACCGTTCACGGGTGTAGAGGGCGGTAATGATGCCGTAGGCCAACATAATCGCGCCCATCTGGTCAGCGACACCACCAGTGATACTCAGTGGGGCCATGTCCGGTTCTCCAACTGCATTCATAATGCCTGACCGTGCGAGTCCCATGTAATCGAAAGACGGTTCACCAGAATCAGGTCCCTCTGGCCCGTAGCCGGTAGCACTCGCGTAGATAAGCTTCGGGTTGTACTTCGACAGAGTTTGATAATCGAGGCCGAGTTTGCCTGCTACGCCTTTGCGGAAGTTCTGGACGAAGACGTCCGACTTCTCGATGAGCTTATAGACGATCTCTTTGGCCTCAGGGCTCTTGAGGTTGAGCGTGATACTCTTCTTGTGGCGATTATTCACCTCAAAATAATAATTACGTTGGCCAGAGACGCCAGTCATGGTTCCGCCAATACTCATGATGCCACGACCTGGATCACCGCCGACCCGTTCTTCGATTTTAATAACCTCAGCGCCAAGGTCGCCGAGCATCATGGTGGAGACTGGCCCTTGTTGCCAGATCGTCCAATCAAGCACGCGAATTCCCTCTAAGGGCATAGGCATACGGCAGTCCTCCTTTTGCGATACAGGTGAGTACAGCGGACTGTAGCACAGGGCAGGGACTAGAGGCCAGATGAGAAGGGAATCAGCGATTTGTATTGCTGGCGGACTGTCTGCCCTTAGGACTGTGGGACTCAACAGAAAACAAAGATTGCTTCGTTGCGCTCACAATGACCCCTCCTGCCATCGGGGTGGGTTTTGTCTCGTAATCCTCACGACTTGCCCTGGATTTTTCCCTTGCCGCTGGGTATAGACTCCTTACGGGCTTCATTTCGCACTGGATTTTTCCCTGTGGTTGCTGGTGTAGGAGGTGGAGCTGTTTGGCTCTGTGGGGGGGGATAACCTTCCGGCTTTGGTGCGCCAATGTGCAACAACGTAGAACTCACTTTCTGTTTGTTGAGCCAATGGACAACGACACACGTCTCGGCGGGCAGATCCTTTTGTCGACGTTTGGCTTTTGTTGCTGTCGGCTCGGTGGGTTGTGGCGAGAGCAATTGCGCGAGCATGCGGCTATGATAGACATCAATAATGGTGCCGTCTGATTCCATTACGGTCTCGGCGAAGGAACTATCTAGCGGAAGATAACGGCGAATGCGCGTACGCGCCTCTTTCATTGTTGGGGTTGTCATTCCCCACGATTTCTCGATCTGCCACACGCGCTCTTGTTGATAGGTGACTTTGTAGGTTTTTCCTTGATACAGCACGTCCGTGGAAGTTGGTTGCTCAGGTTGCCCGTGAAGCACCTCCCAAGCTGATTGTGACAGTCCTAATCCGCCGGAACGAAACTTCCCGACCGTGGTTTCTTCTATGGCAAGCGCGGCGACGGTGAAGAAGTCGACGCTCGTACTGTCTTCTTCGTTTGCTTCGCGCTCCTGTTTTTGCGGAGAGGAGAAAAAGCCGAAGAGAGAAAGAAACGCTGGCTGTTGAATCACACGTATCCCGATAGTGAGAAGAAGCAGAAAAATCAGCCCGAGACGAAACACTCGCTCTCCGCTGGTAGGAAATGAAGTCGTATCAGGTTTTTGTGGCGCGGTGTTCTTCACTGAGAGTCACAGAAAGGTCAGAGGCTTTAAGAGTCGTGAAGTCTGAAAATCTAGCGTTAACGAACGCTGAACGGTCACTCTTTGGCAATCGCATCGAGCGCTTGTAAGGTGCGCAGTACAGATTCGAGCTGGGCGAGTGGGAAGACGGTGGCGCTGTCACTCAATGCCCGCTCTGGGTCACGATGGACTTCCATGAACACGCCGTCGACGCCGACTGCAACTGCCGCACGGGCCAGTGGTGCAATAAACTCGCGTTGTCCTCCTGACATGGTTCCCTGGCCTCCGGGTAACTGTACGCTGTGGGTAGCATCGTACACAACTGGGTACCCAGTACGAGCCATGATCGGTAACGAGCGGAAATCAGATACCAAGTTGTTATAACCAAACGAGACGCCTCGTTCGGTTAACAAGATGCGCTGGTTACCGGTAGAGGCAACTTTGGCTGCCGCAGGACTCATATCGCCCGGAGCAAGAAACTGGCCTTTCTTGATATTAACGACCCGCCCACTTTTTCCTGCCGCCAACAAAAGATCGGTTTGACGGCAGAGGAACGCGGGAATTTGCAATACATCAACTGTGTCAGCTGCTGCCCTGGCTTCTTCTGGCGAGTGAACGTCAGTCAGGACTAGGACGCTGCATTGTCGTTTCGCTTCCGCAAGGATCGCGAGTCCTTCGTCCATCCCCAGGCCACGAAAAGACTCACCAGAAGTGCGGTTGGCTTTGTCGTAGGAAGATTTGTAAATGAACGGGATGCCAAGACGGTCGGTGAGGGTTTTGAGCGCTTCGGCATGGTACAGCGCGGAGTCATGGCTCTCGATTACACACGGACCGGCAATCAGAATAAACGGCTGGTTCCCGCCGCACACAATCGGCCCGATACCCACGGTGTTCGGAATGGCATCACGAATCATGAGCGTCCAGCTCCACTGATGCGTCGTAATGGGGTTTCATGGACGCCCAATCGCCGTTGTAAGGCTGTGCGCACAAATCCAGCGAACAGGGGGTGGCAATCAAAGGGACGCGATTTGAGTTCCGGGTGAAACTGCACGCCAACAAACCACGGGTGTTTACGAATCTCGATAATTTCTACCAGGCTGCCATCCGGCGAGAGCCCACTGAAGATCATCCCTTTCGCGGCATAGCGCTCGCGGTATTCGTTATTGAACTCGTAGCGGTGACGATGGCGTTCTGAGATCTGCGTTTTGCCGTAAAGCTTGGCAGCGAGCGTTCCCTCTTGCAGCGAACAGGGATACGCACCGAGTCGCATCGTTCCGCCTTTTTGCACGACAGCTCGTTGTTCGTTCATCATCGCAATAACTGGATGCGGTGTATGTTCATTGACTTCCGTCGAGTTGGCGTGTGCGAGACCGCACACATTGCGACCAAACTCAATCACCGCCATCTGCATGCCAAAACAGATGCCGAAGAATGGCACCCCTTCCTCACGAGCGTAGCGGACCGCGCTGATTTTGCCTTCAGTGCCCCGTTGGCCAAAACCCATCGGTACGAGCAGACCGTCAGCGTGACGAACAGCTTCGGGAAGTATGCCGTCTTCGAGCTGTTCTGAATCGATATGATCGATTTCGACCCGGCACTCATTGGCGAGTCCGCCGTGAACCAATGCTTCATTCAGACTCTTATAGGAGTCAATCAGGTTGACATATTTACCCACCATAGCAATACGTACGCGCTCGCGGGGGTTTTTGTAAAGATGGACAATGCGTTCCCAGTTGCTGAGGTTCGGGCCACCAGTCCACATGTTGAGTTTTTCCACGATCCGTTCGTCGAGCCCTTCCTGATGAAAGACGAGCGGCACTTCGTAGATACATTCGACATCTTTAGCCGTAATGACGGCATTCTCGTTGACGTTACAGAAAAGGGCAATTTTCGCTTTAACTTTGGCGTCGAGGTAGCGATCGGTGCGGCAGAGTAAGATGTCAGGCTGGATGCCGAGACTGGTCAGCTCTTTCACACTATGTTGGGTCGGTTTGGTTTTGAGTTCGCCGGCGGCAGAAATAAACGGCACAAGCGTGAGGTGGACGTATAGGACGTGCTCACGACCCCAGTCCCAGCGGAACTGACGAATCGCTTCCAAAAACGGGAGGCTCTCGATGTCACCAACAGTGCCTCCAACTTCACAAATAGCGACATCAAAACCGGCAGCTGCCGCGAGGATGCGGTTCTTGATCTCGTCAGTGATGTGCGGGATCACTTGTACGGTCCCGCCGAGATAATCGCCTTTGCGCTCGTGAGAAATAACTGTGTCATAGACCTGGCCGGTAGTGAAGGTATTTTTCCGGCTCATGGGAGTCGAGACGTAGCGTTCGTAGTGGCCCAGATCGAGGTCGGTTTCAGCCCCGTCGTCGGTTACGTACACCTCGCCGTGTTGAAACGGATTCATCGTGCCTGGATCGACGTTGATGTACGGGTCCATTTTTAGCAATGTGACTTTCAGGCCTCGGCTCTCGAGCAGTCCACCGATCGAGGAGGCGGCGATCCCTTTCCCGAGAGACGAAACCACACCACCGGTGATGAAAATGAATTTCGTCTTGCGACCTTCTTTTCCCTGCTCATTGCTGCTCATGGCATTGCCTCCTCCGCACGCCGCAGATCTTCAGGCGTGTCGATTTCGATGGTTGGACGTTCGGTTTCGCTCACCGTGATTCGATAACCCCATTCTAACGCACGTAATTGCTCAAGTTGTTCCGTTTGTTCCAACGGTGTCCGTGGTAGCTTGGTAAAGGTAAAAAGAAAGTCACGCCGGTAGACATATAACCCAATGTGCCGGTAGCCTAAAAGAGCTTCTGAACGTGGAACGTGGAACGTGGAACGGGGAACCTCTGTCCCTGAGTCTCGGCGATATGGGATGGGGCTACGCGAAAAATACAACGCAAATCCGTTGCGGTCGGTGACAACTTTCACGACGTTGATGTTATGCCATTCGTCAACCTCGTAGATAGGAGTTCGCACAGTGGACATCACGGCGTCTGGGGCATTGGTAAGTGCCGCGACCGCATCCTCGACCATCATTGGTGGAAAGAACGGTAAATCTCCCTGCACATTGATGATGATGTCGGCATTGAGGCGCTCCGCAACTTCAGCGAGCCGGTCCGTGCCAGTGGGATGATCAGCACGGGTCATTGCCACCTCTCCGCCAATTTCACGGATGACTTTAGCGATACGATCATCATCGGTAGCAACGATGATATGAGCTAGGCCACGTACCAATTGTGTTTGTTCGTAGACATGCTGAATCATCGGTTTACCGCGCAGCAATGCCAGCGGCTTTCCTGGGAAACGAGTAGACCCATAGCGAGCAGGAATCAGTGCGACAACTTCCATGCTCAACTCACGCAGGTTGTAACGTTGGAATTGACGGAGAAAAACCCGACCACGGAATCTTACTATACGGAAGAAGCTGGAAGGCGTCAAACAAGCATTATGCAAACATCCGCCGCGCCAACTCTTCTCGCCCGGAACTTTGACTTTTACCCCATTAGATCATACGCTGTGAGTGTTTCGCTATCGAAAGTCGCTTTTCCTGATTGGCTCTGATGCGGAGAAAGCAAAAAGTATTGTGATGTAGTGAGGAAGGAGAGAGCCTATGATCCGTATAAAGATCATGCTATTAGCTGTGTTAGCAGCACTTGTTTTCGGGGGGACCAGCCCAGCGGAAGCTCGTAACTTATCGAACCGGGTTAGCCTGCTCTTTGGTGATCGTGGAGTCGAGGCCGATGTGGATCGCAATGCTATTCCGCACCGCGCCCATTTTACCAGTTCGAGTTTGGCGACGCTTGGTCTCCTGGTGAAACAAATGGCGGCGTCGGCTGCCGATTTCCCGGCAATTTCCACTGTCCCTGGATTCACGTATCAGTACAATTTCCAATTGCAGGTGTTTGAACGCTCCTCGAACTTGTTAGGGCCAGTGTTTGTCGAACGGCCAGAAACCCTTGGCCGTGGAAAAATCGACTTCGGTTTCTCGTATCTCTATATCGATTTTGATGAACTCAACGGAAAAAATTTGGATCATTTGTCATTCCGAGGATTAGTACACAATGACTGTTGCGCTAATCCGCCAAGTTCCGGAGCACCAGCTTTTGAGAAAGATACGGCAGACTTGTTCTTCCAAAAGTTTACCTTACAATCCCACGTTTTCACTCTCTTTACGACCTACGGAATTACTGATCGTTGGGACGTGAATATCTTGCTGCCTTTTGTCTTTACTCATTTTCACTTGCGAGCACGGGCAGTGCTCGATAACGAAAGCGGCACGAACACGCACTCGTTCGATTTTGCCACAGGACGAACGACAGAGGTTCGTTCAACCTCTGACGACCCGGTCGGTATCGGTGATCTGCAGCTACGTACCAAGTATCATCTCATCGATAATAACGGCTTCAACCTCGCAGTTGGCGCGACGTTGCGATTGCCGACCGGTGATGCTCGTGATTTTCAGGGGCTTGGTGACTATATGCTGACGCCGTTCCTCGCCCTTGCGCAGGAGTATGGACGGTTTCATTTGCATGCGACTGGTGGCATCGAGTTCAATTGGGACGACTCCGACCGCACCCGCGCTCGTTATGCGGCAGGGGTAGCTTTTTCACTGATCGATCAGTTGGCCTTGAACGTCGATATCATTGGCAATTCGTACTTAAAAACTGATCGCCTGTCGGTGCGAGTGCCGCAGTTCGTCAACGCTCCCGGAACGTCTGAAGCGACACCGAAGACACTTCCTGTGACAAGAACGTTTAGTAGCAAGATTCGTCCTGATATTGTTGATCTCGCGGTTGGATTCAAAGCCAATGTCTATGGTTCGGTGGTCGGCTACGCCAATGTTTTTCTGCCCCTCAACGATGATGGTATACGGGCCGACGTGATTCCGTCGGTAGGACTGGAAGTGAGTTTCTAGAGGAAATGACTCCACACGTGACCCTCACCCTATCCCTCTTCCTGCCAGGGAGAAGGCAGCACGAGCAACGCGAGTGCGGGTGAGGGTTACGCTAAGCGCTCTGTTACCGTACCGCTGTCACTGGTGTCGCCGGCTTCTCGTTACACAGTCCGGCAACCGCATCGAGCGCGTTACTCAAGTCTTCGATAATGTCTTGCCAGTCTTCGAGTCCGAGAGAAAGTCGGAGCATACCTGGCTCGACCCCACGGGCGAGCTTCTCCGCTGCCGGCAGTGCGGCATGCGTCATCGAATAGGGATTCTCGATCAACGTTTTGATATGGCCAAGGCTCACTGCGAGTGTGATCGAATAGGCGTGCTCAGCAATGTAGTCGATGAATGCTTCGGCCACACGGTTGTCCGCGCTGGGGTCCTTGACGGTAAACGATAACATCGACCCAGGCGCAAATTTGCCGCGATAGTCGGTCATCTGGCGCATGGCGAGCTCACGTTGGGGAAAGTTTTCTAGCCCAGGATAGACAACTTTCGCAATTAACGGATGCTCTTGTAAAAACTGCGCGACTTTCATCGCACTCTTCTGCTGATTGACCATGCGCGTGGCAAGCGTTGGCAGCCCGTAGACCAGAAACGTCCACGCGCTCTTGGACGAGAGCACTCCGCCAAAATCCTTGCGATACATCAGCAACGAACTATGTAAATCGCGTGGCGCAATCACCGCACCACCCATGTCGGTGCCGAAGCCGCCAATATCCTTAGTCAGACTATGGATAACAACGTGTGCGCCATGCTCGAGTGGACGCTGACAGTAGGGGGTCGAGAACGTGTTATCAACGATGATCAGAATCGGTTCCTGTCGTCCGCGGTTGGCTTCGTCAACGATCCGGCGCACGGCAGCAATATCGATCAGTTGCAGGGTCGGGTTGACCGGTGTCTCGAAGTAGATCACGCGTGTACGATCATTAATGGCCGCGCGTAACGCTTGTTCATCGGTGAGGTCGACAAACCGCGTGGTAACCTGCGAACGCGGCAACCAGTTGATCATGAGGCTATAGGTACAGCCGTAGACGACTCGATGGGCGATGATTTCTTCGCCTGTTTTCACTGTCACTCCCAGTGCCGCACTGACCGCCGCCATGCCGGTTGCAAAACACACGGCAGATTCACCGCCCTCGGCGTGCGCCAGGGCATCTTCCAACATGCCACGGGTGGGCTCGTCCAGACGATCGTAAATATAGATAGGCACCTGAGACGTCAGGTTAGCGGCATCATTAGCAAAGTTGGCAAAACCGCGTGCGCCACGATACGCCGAACTCAGACGGAAAGTGGTCGAAGACGAGATCGGTGGCACGACATGGTGGTCGTAATCCCAGCGCGTGCTATTGGGAATCCCGTGAATCATCTGGGTTCGCATACGATATCCGTCTTTTTTCGACCGGCGCGATTTTTTTTCCATAGTGCACCCCCTCTTTTTCATGATATCGGAATTAAAGGCGGTTTTTGAAGGTGTCGCTATTTTTATAGTAAACATGAAAACGCGGTTCTCAACCCTCATGACAAGCGTGTACTTGAGGGACGTATGTTGGCGCAGGAGCTATGATACATTGCTGCTGCGAAGGGTTACGAGCAACCAGAGGAGCAATGCCATGAAGTTCGGGGTCTTCTTACCCAACGGGAGTAACGGCTACATCATCAGCAAAGCCATTCCACCATACCTGCCGACGTGGGACCTCAACAAGGCGGTGACGATAGAAGCAGAGCGCCAAGGGCTCGATTTCGTTTTGTCGATGATGAAATTTCGCGGCTTCGGTGGCGAAACCGGCTATTGGGATGCCTGCCTGGAATCATTTTCGCTGATGTCCGCGTTGGCTACTGTCACCAATCGTATTGGATTGATTCCGACTGTGACGATTCTTGCTCTACATCCCGCGTATGTGGCGCGGATGATGGCGACGTTGGATGACATTAGTGGTGGACGGGCCGCGTTGAATATCGTCTCCGGCTGGAACAAACCCGAATACGCACAGATGGGACTGTGGCGCGGAGATGAATATTACATGCAGCGGTATGAGTACGCGCTCGATTATGTGCAGATTCTACGGGCGCTATGGAAAGATGGGCGAGTGACACATCAGTGTCGCTTCTTTGAGCTGGACGACTGTAGTTGTCTGCCGACACCAGTGCATGAGATTCCGCTTGTGTGTGCGGGACAGTCGAGCGCTGGGCGCAAGTTTGTCGCGCAGATTGGCGGCTACAGTTTTGCCATGGCGGCACCGGAACGGTTACATGGTTTAGCCGCAGATTTACACCAGCAAGCAGCACAGCAGGGAACGCGCGTTGGTACGTTTGCATTGCTACACATGATTGCTGATGAGACCGATGAGCTTGCTTGGAAGAAGGCAAAGACCATTGCCGAGCAGGGGGATGTAGTAGCGATTCAGAACATGGTGAAGTCCGCGACCCTTGACTCCGTACAAGATGGCACGACGGAGCAGCTTCGCGAATCGGCATCTGCCAGTGCGGGATTGTTGGCTGGTGACATTGAAGTGGCGAACATGGCTTTTATGGGGTTTCCTGCTCTTGTTGGCTCGTATGAAACGATTGCTCGCAAGATTGACGCAATTGCGGAAGACTCGAATATTGAGGGCTTGTTGTTCAGTTGGCCAGAGTGGGTGTCAGGTATTCGCAACTTCGGCGAACGTATTATTCCACTGCTCGCCTGCCGGCGAGGGTGGGCTACGGCGACGATGGGTGGACTGCGTGGCAACCGGCGCCCGTCACTAAGTGTGTAGATGGCTGGGTGGAGGAATGAATCTCACCATTTAGATTCATTAACGCCAAAGACGAACCCAAGGAGGTGATTATAGAACTTTCCGCCTGGAGCGACGCGGACTCCTTGAAAGCAAAATAAATCTGGAGTGCTTATCAAGAGCAATACGATCTTTCGCAGCGGCTTGGGCAAACGGCTGGGATTGACCTACCAGTGGCCGGGTTGGTTTGGAGAATCCATTCAAGATATTGTTGCGCAAAGGGACGCCGAAGAGTTGCGTTCCCCGCTCTTTTTTGAGCGGGTGGCTTCGGAAGTCTATTTCCGCAAGGGTCATCAGCTTTGTTGCTCAGTCCGTTCAAATAACACAGAAGTCATGAAAGCTGAGCCAATAACCCCTTCGCCTCTCGCAAATCTTTGGTGTCAAATCCTTCGGTAAACCAATTGTAGATCGTAGATAACATCTGGTGAGCTTCGGCGCGTTTGCCCTGCTGTTGCCACAAGCGGGTGAGACTCACGGTTGCACGGAGTTCGAGCGATTTGGCTTGTTGTCGTTGCGCAATGTCGATGGCTTTGAGGAAACATGCTTCAGCTTCGCCTTGGGGATCTAGGATTTGGGAGTGAGGATTTGGATTTTCGGATTTTTGCTCCGCGCTCCATACTCCTTGCTCTTGGCTCGCTTGTTGTAGCGTCAGTTCGCCTTTCAGCCGATATAGCTCAGCTTCGTAAAGATGTTCGCCATTGTGGTGCGCCACGGCTAACGCCTCGGCCAGCAAGGTCAGTCCTTCTTCAGCCCGCCCTACTTTCTCGTACGCCTCGGCCAGCAGAGCAAGGATCCAGGATTGCATCAGCTCTGCCCCTATGGCTCGCAAGGCAGCCTGCCCCTCGCGCATTTGCTTAATGCCCTCCTCTCCTTTTCCTTGCTCTGCTAGTGCCCAGCCTCGCGATATGGCTCCCCACGCCGAGATTTGTGCAAACTCTTGCTCGGTCGCGAGGGTAATGGCAGCCTCAGCCCGCGCTTGCGCCGCCTGCCCCTCCCGGCGGTACTGATGAAACCAGGCAACATAGATAAGAGCCCAGGCTAAGCTATAAGGGTGCGCAAGCTCTTGGGCTAGCGTAAAAACCTCCTCACTTCTCTTCTGAGCTTGGTCGGGATAGCCCAGAAACCATAAGGTCCACGCAACAAAGCCCAGCAGAACTACTCCTGGATCCATACTATAGAGATAGATATGGGAACGGTATTGCTGGGGATTGTAGAGGGTAATCCCTTGCTCCAGGTGCGTTCGGGTAGAGGCTAGCTCTCCCACAAAGCACAGGGTTGTTCCCAACGCACTATGGGCCTCTAAGAGGAGGTCCGGCGCTTGGCCTTGTTGGGCCAAGCGCAGAAGCTGCTCTGCCAGCTCACGGGCCGTCTGTAACTCCCCACGTATGTGATAAAATGTCCGTAGTCCAAACAGGACAGAGAAGAGTTCAGGCATCTCACCTACCTGCTGACACAACTCCCGGCCCCGAGCATATGCACCTTCTACCTCCGGGACAGCCCAGCCTTTGGTGGACGCTAGCGGCACGGCCAGGCTGATTTGTAGCGCAAGTTCTTGCTGGGCGCGCTCGGGAGAGTCTGGGAGAGTCTTGAGTAACTCCAGCCCCTTGGCAAGATGACTGATCGCCTCCACATTGGCCGAACGCTCAACAGCTCTCTGCCCTGCTCTCTGCCAGTACGGAATGGCCTGTGCGATCAGACCCGCCTCGGTATAGTGATGCGCCAGCAACTCAGGCTGCGTCTCTCTAGTCTCAGCAAGCTGTTCCTCCAACACCTGGGCTATCTGCTTGTGATACTGCTGCCGGCTGCTCTTGAGCAGCGATTGGTAGGCCGCATCCTGTACGAGAGCATGTTTGAAGACATAGCGCGCCTGGGGTGGCAGCCCACGCTGATAGAGCAACTCGGCGGCGACTAACTGAGCCAGCCCGTTTTGTAACGCCGCTTCCTCAAGCGGGGAGACGGCGTGGAGCAGAGCATAACTAAACTCACGCCCGAGCGTCGCCCCCACCTGGGCGATCTCTTTGGCGGTGTGCAGCCGATCGAGCCGCGCCATCAGAGCATCGTGTAAGGTGGTAGGGATGCTCAGAGCAGGCACGGGCGCAGTATGCTGCGCCCCTATAATTTTTCCTTCCTGTCCCCCGTCCCCTGTAACCTGTCCACTCATGGCCTCCACTACCATCTTGGTTAACTCTTCCACAAACAATGGAACGCCGTCAGTCTTGACCACGACCTGCCGGAATACCTCGGCTGGCAGCGCCTTCCCACCCGCTACCCTCACTACCATGGTCTCGACGTGTTTACGGTCTAACCGATTGAGCATGAGGTGTAGCATGTGCGAGCGCAACTCCCACGGCGGACGAAATTCTGGACGGGCAGTCAGCACGAGCAGCAAGCGAGCCGTGGGGGCTTGAGCGCTCAGCAGACCGAGGAATTCTAGCGTGGAAGGGTCGGCCCAGTGCAAGTCTTCCACCTCGAAGCAGACCGGCTGCTGAGCCGCTTCCTGCAGGAGCCAAGCCAGCAAGGTCGCAAGGGTCTTCTGCTTCTGACGTTGAGGGGTCATAGTCAGCGGCAGGAAATGATCCGGCATGGGCAAGGAGAGCAGCCGGGCCAAGAGTGGCACCCCTTCAGGGAGAGATGCCCGGCCACACGTCTCTCCGAATGTCACCTCTAGTTTGCTTAGTCTCTCTTCGGGCGAGTTGTCTCGGTGGAAGTGCATAGTGCGCTGCAACAACTCGATCACGGGATAAAAGGCAGTGTTCTGATAATAGGGCGAACAGCGACATTCAAACTGTGTGGCAACTTCAACGGCCAGTTGTTCCTTGAGCACCTGCACAAGCCGTGACTTACCGATACCAGCTTCCCCGCTCAGGACGACGACTTGCCCAGCCCCAGCTTTGGCTTGCTCCCAGCGCGAGAATAACAGCCTGACCTCTTCCTCCCGGCCTATGAGTGGAGTGAGTCCAGTGCGGACTGCCACCTCAAAGCGGCTGTGAGCGCCACTCTCACCAAGGACGTGATACACCGCTACGGGCGCCGCGATTCCCTTGAGCGCTTGTGGACCTAGCGCTCGACACGTGAACAGCCCCTGGATCAAGCGAAAGCTCTCGGCGCTGATCACCACCGTATCGGGTTCTGCGATCCCTTGCAGCCGTGCGGCTAGGTTGGGCGTTTCCCCCAGGGCTAACTGCTCATGTTTGCCGCGCCCGCCTATTTCGCCTATGACGACCACGCCGGTGTGAATGCCGATGCGCACCTGGAGAGGTTTTTGTAACTGCATGTTAGGGATGCGCAATGCATGAATTGCCCGTAAAATTTCTAACCCGGCGTGTACCGCGCGCGCCGCATCCTCCTCGTGTGCGACGGGATAACCAAAGTACACCAACAGTCCATCGCCCAGATGTTGGGCAATAGAGCCCTCAAAGCGAGTAACGACCTCAGCAGCGGTAGCCTGATACGCTTGCACCACCTCGCCGTAATCTTCGGGATCAAGCTGTGCGGAGAGCGTAGTCGAGCCGACAAGGTCACAGAACATGACGGTCAACTGCCGACGCTCCCCTGCAGGTAGTCTAGAGGCTAAGGTCTGAGGTCTAGCGTCTAAGGGTTGGGGACTGGCAACAGACAACTCAGCACTGGTAACTCGTGTCTTTCTTTTCGCCTTTTGCCCTTTTGCCCTTTTCCCCTTCTGTGTGGTGGTGAGCAAGGCGCCGCATTCGCCACAGAACTTAAACCGGGGCGGGTTCTCAAACCCACACTGCGCACAGCGGTGCTGCAGCGGCGCGGCACACTCGCCGCAAAACTTCATCTCCCCTGGATTGTCAAAGCCGCAGCTTGGGCAGCGCATTGCTATTCCTCAAGAAGCACACAGGTGCTTCTCCGCCATCACGATGTCGATATAAAGGCTGAAGAGAAAGGAGCAGATCTCCCCAAGAGATCATGCGCAATCTCACTAGCAGTTTCACGAAAGCCATCGAACGCGGTAGCGATGACAAGCAATGGTACCTCCTTCAGGGGAATCAGCAATAAGATGATCTTCCACCAGCTTAGGTAGTGGTCGCAACCCCCTCGTAGAAGTAGCCCATGAAGCGTGGAAACCCGGCTGCATATTCTTGTTCTATCTTGCGGATCTCGAATCCTCCCTGCTCGATGAGGTCAGGAATACGGCGGGTGAGATGGCAGCCTGGAAAGATGAACCCATGGATGGGCTCCAGACGTCTCTGCCAACGTTGCACGTTGGCATCAGGGGCCTCACCGTGCTCACAGAACAGCAGCTCCCCGCCTGGTCTAAGGACGCGGGTCATACCACGGAGCGCCGTCACGACCTCGGGAATCGTGCATAGAGTGAAGGTAGTGAGCACGGTATCGACACTGTGATCCTCAAGAGGAATTCGTTCCCCGGGCAGGTCGAGAAACTCGATAGGAAACGGCTGCCCTACGGCCTCGCGCCGGGCAAGCTTGAGCATCCCAGGAGCGGGCTCTAAGGCGTACAGCTTCGTGACCTTTGCGGGATCGAAGTGCGGGAAATTTGATCCTGTACCGACTCCAATCTCCAGCACGACGCCTTGGGCCTTTGAGACGACTCTGTGCCGCATGGGCTGCAAGGCTTTCCCTTGGTTCACGACCTTCGAGAGGTGCGGGCAAATGTATCGCTCATAGAGTCCCATACGGCGCCCCCTTTACTTCTTTTTCTATCCACCCTTATCTCCCCGGTCAGGATAGACCGATAAGGGTCTGCTTGTCGACAAGGCGACTCCAGTGTTTTTCCCCAGCCAAGCAGAAACATCCCGATATTCTCATAGCGAAGAATAGCTCAGGTTAAGTCAGCGAGCAGCGCCTTGGCCTCTTGCAAATCCTTCGTATCAAACCCCTCAGTAAACCAATGGTAAATCTCGGATAACATCTGGTGAGCTTCGGCGCGTTTGTCCTGCTGTTGCCACAACCGGCTCAGGCTCATCACCGCGCGCAGCTCCAGCGATTTTGCTTGTTGCTTACGAGCGATTGCAATTGCCTTCAAGAAACATTCTTCAGCCTCTGACTCGGGACTTTGGATACTGGACTCTGAACTGTGTGTGACTTCGGACGCCGGACTTCGAACGCCAGACGGTTTTTGTAGCGTCAGTTCACCTTTGAGCCGATACAGTTCGGCCTCGTACCAACGGCTTTCATTCCTAGCCACCGCAGCCAACACCTCGATTAATATACCCAGTCCTTCCTCAGCCCATCCTGTTTTCCCGTATGCCTCGGCCAACAAAACCATCGAATATAATCGCCACAGCTCGACCTCTATGGCTCGATAAGCCGCCAGACTCTGTCGTAGCTCTGCAATTCCTTCCTCTCCTCGCGCTTGTCCAATCAGTGCCCATCCCCGTAGCCCAACTCCCATTGCCAACATTTCTGCAAATCCTTGTTCACCGGCAAGTGCGATCAGCGTCTCTGCCCGCTCTTGGGCGAGTCGCTCCTCCCGTCGGAGTTGACAGAGTAGTCCGTCATAAACCAGGGCGAAAGCCAGACTATAAGGATGGGGCAACTCCTGGGCTGAGGTAAGCGCTTCATTGCTCTTCTGGAAGGCCTGGTCCGGATAGCCAAGATACCACAGCACTAAAGCCGCACCTGCTAAGCACGTCACTCCTGGATCTTGTCCGTACAGGAGCGCATGAGAGTGATGATGCTGGCGAGTGTAAAGAGCAATCCCTTGCTCCATATGCTTGCGGGCAGAGGTAAACTGTCCGAGGTAGAATAATGCTCCCCCTAATGCTCGATTGGCTTGCGGAAGGAGTACGGGGTCTTGTAAGCTCTCGGCCAAGTGGAGAAGCTGTTCTCCTAACTCTCGCGCTGTTTGTAACTCTCCCCGGTTCGTATGAAACAACCGTAGTCCCCACAGCGCCTGGAAGAGTTGCTGGGGTTCGCCGATGTGTTGACACAGCTCGCGCGTTCGAGCGTAGACTTCTCCGACCGCCGGGGCTGTCGTGCCCCTAGTGATCATTAGTGAGACACCCAAGACAATATGCAGTGCCAATTCTTGTTGAGCACGCTCTGGTGTGTTTGGTAAAGTTTTGAGTAGAGCTAAAGCAGTGGTGAAGTGACCGATCGCTTCTACGTTCGCTGACCGCCGCACCGCCTGTTGCCCGGCCTTGTGAAGGTACTCAATGGCTTTCTCAGTGTTGCCACTACGCTGATAGTGATGTGCCAGGTCGCTGTAATGTTCCTCTAATCGATCGTGATACAATCGCTTGATGGCCTGGGCAGTTTGTTCGTGGAGCGTTTTGCGTCGCTCGATGAGTACAGAGTTGTACGCCACTTCTTGTGTGAGGGCATGCTTGAAGAGGTATTCCACTTCTGGGAAGGCCGGTTGCTCGTAGAGAAACTCTTTGTGTTGGAGGGAGGACAATAAGCAGTAGAGATTGTCTTCTGGTTGAGCGATGGTGTGACGGATCAAGCTCAAGGGAAACTCCCGGCCAATCACTGCGAGTTGCTGGAGCAGAGCTTTTTCCTCAGGCGCGAGGCGGTCGATGCGGGCAGCAAGGACACCCTGGACGGTGGTGGGAAGATGCAGGTCTGACGGGAGAGACCCGCCCTGGCGCGTCTCTCCCCCCTCGCGGCTCAATACGCCTTGCTCGCGCAACTCCTGGACAATCTCTTCCATGAAGAAGGGCGTGCCTTCGGTCTTCTCCAGAATGAGCTGTTTGAGGGATGGTAGGGGCGCAGCAGGCTGCGCTCCTACGGCATCGCCTAACAATGCATCAAGAAATTCTTCCGCCTCGGCTCTGCCAAACGGTGCCAATCGCAGTTGCGTGTCGTATGTCTTCTGCCCCCACTCGGGCCGATACTCGGGCCGATAATTCACGAGCAAAAGAATCTTAGCTGAGGCAATCCCCTCACTAAGTGTGGCGAGAAAGCCCTGCGTCTCACTGTCAATCCAGTGTAAGTCTTCAAAGATTAGGATGAGCGGTTGATTGAGACTCTCCCACAAGAAGAGCTTCTTGAGCGCCTCAAACGTCCGTCGTCGTCGAATCTGTGGGTCCATCTGTTGCAGAGGCGAGGGCTGTTCCTCAATACCGAGTAAAGCGTAGAGATAGGGCAAGATCTCTTCCAAGCTGCGCTCGAGAATCACGACTTTCCCAGCTACCTTCTCCCGCCGCTTGCGCTCATCGTCGTCAGCTTTGATGTCGAAGTAGCTCTTGAGCAGTTCGATCACGGGTAGATAGGGTGAGGCTTTGCCATGTGAGACCGAGTAGGCTTCGAGAGTCAGACAACCAACTTGTGACATCAACTTGAACTCATAGACCAACCGTGATTTGCCCAACCCCGGTTCGCCCCTGACACCGACAATCTGGCCGTGACCGGCCTTTGTCCGTTCAAGGGCTTGCTGCATCTGTTCCAGTTCAGACTGTCGCCCGACAAACCGGGTCAGCCCGCGGCGCGCTGACACCTGCAGCCGTGTGCGCAACGGCCCGGCTCCCAGTACTTCGTACACATTGAGTGGAGCTTCTACACCTTTGATCGCCGCCGCGCCCAACGCCTTCAGCTCAAAGTACCCTTCCACCAATTTCCGCGTGTACTCGGTAATCAGAATCGAGCCCGGCGTGGCCATCTGTTCCATGCGGGCCGCTAAGTTCGTCGAGTGCCCAACCGGGACGTAATCCGTATGCAGATCATCCTTGCGAATCGAGCGCACCACCACTTCGCCGGTATTCACACCCACCCGCATCGCCAAGGGTACGCCATGTTTGAGGCGCACCTGATCGCCATAGCGGCGCATCTCCTCTTGCATGCGCAGGGCGGCATACAGTGCGCGCTGGGGATGATCCTCATGGGCAAGCGGGGCGCCAAAGAGCGCGAAGATGCCATCGCCCAGTACTTGGGCGACATAGCCCTCATAGCGGTGCACGGCGTCCATCATCAATTGCAGGGCCGGATCAATGAGCGCCTGTGCTTCTTCAGGGTCGAGGCCTTCGATCAAGGCGGTAGAGCCTTGAAGATCAGCGAATAGTGCCGTGATCGTCTTGCGTTCACCCTCGGTGAGAGAGGTCGCACGGATGCGCTCAGCCAAATGCGGAGGAGTCCAGCTAGCTGGAGGCTGGGAAGTTCGGAGTTCAGTGTTCGGAGTCTGTGGAGCGGGAGGCCGGGAGAAACTGACAACTGATGACTGAGAACTGATAACTTCCTTTTCTCCATTTGCCCTTTTCGCCGTTTCCCCTTTTCCCCCCTCCCCAATCCAGACTAACACCTTGCCGTCTTCGTCAGTAGCGACTCGCTTGGCGTCGATAAGTTCCACCTTGAGATCTTCCAGGTAGTCATCGTCGAGCGTAAACCGCCTCTTTAGCGCCCGGTACGACACGCGGCCTTCGCGCTGCAGCAACTCAGTCACCTGAGCCAAGACGATGTCGAATTCCATCTCTTCCTTCTTCTTTCCTTGTGGTTATGCGAAGAATGCAGGAAAAATGCAAGCTAACAGATACCAATCCTCTGTCCTGCGGTCAGCAGCGGAGGGAACCGGAAAAGATGGCTTGTTCATTGGTGTCGTATATGACACCATAAGAAAGTGCGCGTAGTAGTGGACACCAACGTCTTGCGCTCCGGAATTAGTTCAGCAAAAGGAGCGTCGCGTGAGGTGCTGTACTTGATCGACGCAGGCGTACTCATACCGGTCGTGAGTGTTCCGCTGATACTGGAATACGAAAGCGTCCTGAAAAGAAAGGAATTTCTCCAAGCGATGGACCTTACTGCGCAAGAGATGGACGCGATTGTCGATTATCTTATCTCTCGGGCATCTCTTCAACCGATATACTTCCTCTGGCGCTCTTTTCTCCCCGATGCCCACGATGACCACGTGTTAGAGTGCGCGGTGAATGGGAGGGCGGAAGTGATTCTGACCTTTAACAAAAGACATTTTCTTGCTGTGCCACGGCAGTTTGGCGTTGCCGTGCTCACCCCAGGAGAATTCCTGAGAACGTTTGGAGGGTCTTAACTATGGCAAAGCGAACCACGATTCGTCTCGTCCCTCCCTTACAGGAGGACTTGTCGAAGCTCGCTGAAGATATGAACGTGTCGTACAATCAGTTAGTCAACTATGCTCTGACGCGATTTGTCGAAGCACAAAAAGGTTTGGCGGTTTTAGAAGAACGAGCCCGTCGAGGATCACGGGCGACTTTCTTGCAAGCCCTGAAGAAGGCGGATCGGCAGCGGAAGGAGCCAGACGCGCAGGATGCGTTACCAGCGGACTACTCGCGTCAGATGTTGATTACCAGGTCGAAAAGAGCTTCATAGCGGCTTGCGTCAACGAATCGTCTTCGGACCCGCCTCTCTTTCAGCTACAATACTATCAACTCCTCCAGCAATGCCTTGGCTTCTTGTAAATCCTTCGTATCAAACCCTTCAGTGAACCAGCTGTAGATTTTGGATAATATCTGGTGAGCTTTGGCGCGTTTGCCCTGCTGCTGCCACAAGCGGGCGAGGCTGACCGTGGCGCGCAATTCAAGCGATTTGGCGTGTTGCTTCTGGGCGATGTCGATAGCTTTGAGAAAGCAAACTTCGGCTTCGCCTTGGGGGCCAGGGGTCAGGAGTCGAGGGTCGGTGTCTTCAGACTTGTCTTGACTTGTTTTGACTGGTCCGAGACTTGTCTGAGACTGTTGAAGCGTCAGCTCCCCTTTCAGCCGATACAGCTCGGCCTCGTAGTAACCTTCCCCACTTCTGTGCACCAAATCCAGCGCTTGGGCTAGTGCAATCAGACCTTCCTCTGTCTGGCCCATTTTCCCATACGCTCCGGCTAGAAGAGCAAGAAAATGCGGCTGTGCCAGCTCTGCTCCTGTGATCCGCATAGCGGTCATGCCCCCGCGTATCTGCGTAATCCCCTTTTCTACCTGTTCTTGCTCTACTAGTGTCCAACCCTGCAGGATTGTCCCCCACCCTAGGAAGAGCGCAAACCCGTGCTCAATTGAGAGAGTGATGGCTGCCTCAGCCCGCTCTTGGGATGCTTGCCCCTCCCGACGGAACTGATGGATCTGGGCAGCAACGTTCAGGGCATGAGCTAGGCTAAAGGGGTGAGCTAGCTCCCGGGCCAGAGTGAGCGCCTCATGGCTCCTCTTCAGAGCTTGATCCGGATAGCCCTGACACCACAGGGCCCAGGCCGCAAAGGCCCGGCAAGTAACTCCGGGATCTTGCCCATAGAGGAAAGCCTCGGAAGAGTGCCGCTGAGGATCATATAAGGCAATCCCCTGCTCCAAGTGTTTTTGGGCTGGGACAATCTCTCCTAGATTGAACAAAGTATTCCCCAGCACATAGGAGGCCTCCAAAAGGAAAACCGGATCGTGCTGGCGCTGGGCCAAGGCAAGGAGCTGTTCCGCGAGCTCTCGGGCCGTTTGTAATTCCGCTCGTACTAGGTAGAACGCCCACAGTCCCCAAAGCACCGGAAAGAGTTCAAGAGTCTCTCCTGCCTGCTGGCACAGCTCCCGAGCTCGGGCATAAGTTCGTTCCACTTCTGGTGCTGCAAAGCCTTTGGTGGTCATCAAAGCCGGACCCAGGGTAACTTGCAGCGCCAGTTCTTGCCGGGTGCGCTGGGGCGCATCCGGCAGGGTCTTGAGCAGCTCTAGAGCAGTGTTCAAGTGACTGATCGCTTCTGTATAGGCTGAGCGCTGTCCCGCTTGCTGACCGGCAAGCTGCAGGTACTCCACTGCCTTCTGGGTGTTGCCACTACGGCTGTAGTGATACGCCAGCTCACTGTAGTGCTCTTCTAAATTGGCGCGGTACAGGTCTTCAATCGCTTTAGCGGTTTGCTCATGTAAGGCTTTGCGCCGCTCGTGCAGGACCGAGCCGTAGGCCACTTCCTGCGTCAGCGCATGTTTGAAGAGGTATTCAACTTCAGGGAACGCGGGTCGTTCGTAGACAAACTCTTTGTGTTGGAGGGAGGACAATAAGCGGTAGAGGTCCTCTTCTGGCTGTGGAATGACCTGACGGATGAGCCCCACGGAGAATCCGCGTCCGATTATGGCCAGGTGTTGCAAGAGGGTCTTCTCTTCAGGCGCGAGGCGGTCGATGCGGGCAGCAAGGACACCCTGGACGGTGGTGGGAAGATGCAGGTCTGACGGGAGAGACCCGCCCTGGCGCGTCTCTCCCCCCTCGCGGCTCAATACGCCTTGCTCGCGCAACTCCTGGACAATCTCTTCCATGAAGAAGGGCGTGCCTTCGGTCTTCTCCAGAATGAGCTGTTTGAGGGATGGTAGGGGCGCAGCAGGCTGCGCTCCTACGGCATCGCCTAACAATGCATCAAGAAATTCTTCCGCCTCGGCTCTGCCAAACGGTGCCAATCGCAGTTGCGTGTCGTATGTCTTCTGCCCCCACTCGGGCCGATACTCGGGCCGATAATTCACGAGCAAAAGAATCTTAGCTGAGGCAATCCCCTCACTAAGTGTGGCGAGAAAGCCCTGCGTCTCACTGTCAATCCAGTGTAAGTCTTCAAAGATTAGGATGAGCGGTTGATTGAGACTCTCCCACAAGAAGAGCTTCTTGAGCGCCTCAAACGTCCGTCGTCGTCGAATCTGTGGGTCCATCTGTTGCAGAGGCGAGGGCTGTTCCTCAATACCGAGTAAAGCGTAGAGATAGGGCAAGATCTCTTCCAAGCTGCGCTCGAGAATCACGACTTTCCCAGCTACCTTCTCCCGCCGCTTGCGCTCATCGTCGTCAGCTTTGATGTCGAAGTAGCTCTTGAGCAGTTCGATCACGGGTAGATAGGGTGAGGCTTTGCCATGTGAGACCGAGTAGGCTTCGAGAGTCAGACAACCAACTTGTGACATCAACTTGAACTCATAGACCAACCGTGATTTGCCCAACCCCGGTTCGCCCCTGACACCGACAATCTGGCCGTGACCGGCCTTTGTCCGTTCAAGGGCTTGCTGCATCTGTTCCAGTTCAGACTGTCGCCCGACAAACCGGGTCAGCCCGCGGCGCGCTGACACCTGCAGCCGTGTGCGCAACGGCCCGGCTCCCAGTACTTCGTACACATTGAGTGGAGCTTCTACACCTTTGATCGCCGCCGCGCCCAACGCCTTCAGCTCAAAGTACCCTTCCACCAATTTCCGCGTGTACTCGGTAATCAGAATCGAGCCCGGCGTGGCCATCTGTTCCATGCGGGCCGCTAAGTTCGTCGAGTGCCCAACCGGGACGTAATCCGTATGCAGATCATCCTTGCGAATCGAGCGCACCACCACTTCGCCGGTATTCACACCCACCCGCATCGCCAAGGGTACGCCATGTTTGAGGCGCACCTGATCGCCATAGCGGCGCATCTCCTCTTGCATGCGCAGGGCGGCATACAGTGCGCGCTGGGGATGATCCTCATGGGCAAGCGGGGCGCCAAAGAGCGCGAAGATGCCATCGCCCAGTACTTGGGCGACATAGCCCTCATAGCGGTGCACGGCGTCCATCATCAATTGCAGGGCCGGATCAATGAGCGCCTGTGCTTCTTCAGGGTCGAGGCCTTCGATCAAGGCGGTAGAGCCTTGAAGATCAGCGAATAGTGCCGTGATCGTCTTGCGTTCACCCTCGGTGAGAGAGGTCGCACGGATGCGCTCAGCCAAATGCGGAGGAGTCCAGCGTCCAGGGTCCGAGGTCTGAAGTCCTGAAGATTGGTGTTGGGTACTCGAGGTTGGGAGCTGGGGACTGAGAACTGAGAACTGAGAACTGACAACTCGTTGTTCGCTAATCCACACCAGCACCTCTCCGTCCTCGTCTACCGCTAGTCGCTTCGCCTTGATCAACTCGGCTTTGAGGTCCTCCAGAAACTCATCATCGAGAGCGAACTCACGTTTCAGCGCGCGGTAGGATACGCGCCCGTCACGCTGTAACCACTCTCGAACCTGTTCGAGCACTTCGGAAAATTTCATAGCTAGTGTTTCTTTTCCGTCTCTATGACATCAGGTGTGATTATCGTTGGGGCTACCACTGAAGTGCAAAAGCGTCAAGAAGAAAGAGCGCGAGTCAGGTTGGCTAAATCGAACTCAGAACATTCATACACTTTACGTCATGGCCCTTCGGACGTGTCATTGCGAGCGGAGCAAAGCAATCTCGGTGGGGGACAGACAATCGACGAGATTGCTTCGTCGCCTCCGGCTCCTCGCAATGACATTCCGCACCCGTCTATCCCTTTTTCGAAAGAATAACGTGGCTATCGTTTCTCCGTCATCTTCATTGGGGTGGTCTCTTCTCATACCAAGCCGTGCCTGATAGGAAGAAGGTCCCTACTCAGGAAACACAACTTTCCCAGCATCGCGAACGTTATACCCTCCCAACATGACAGCTTTTTGCTCCAATTCCTTCGAGGCCAGCACTTGTAACAACCCCTGCACGGGTTTGGTGAAATAGTGATCTTTCAACACCACCAAATCAAAGCGCTCTTCTACGAGCATGGAAAACGATAATCCCAACAGGCGTGCGACTGCTTCAGTAGCAACACCGACGTCGGCCTGGCGACGCAGAATCTGTAACCCGACTTCCCAATGAGTCCATACCTCTGTGTCGTATCCCTTGAGGTGATCTACCTTAAGTTTGCTCTCTTGTATTTGTTGATCAATGAACCAACGCACTCCAGAGCCTCGCTGACGATTGACGAAGTGCACTTTCCGTCGACGAAAATCATTAAACGACGTGAAAGTTGGTCCATCGGTACGCGATAAGAGCCCTACCCGTCGGTGCCACAGCGTGACCGCGACAACTGCCCCCTCGGCAAAGTCTCGGGCAAGGAATGGTGTATTATACTCACTAGTTGTGGGATCGCGGAGATGAGTCAGGGCAACATGAGCTTTGCCTTTCTTTAGTGCCTCTAAGCCGCCAAAGCTGCCGAGATTGGTCACGTACATGAGATACTCGGGAAAGCGCAACCGGGCGAGTTCAAGCAATGCGCCCAGAAGAAGATCGTTACTACCTGCAATGAGGAGACCACGATCGAGACCGAAGCGCTCGGTCACTGCCGCTGGACGAACGCTATCGAGCGTCTTTGTCCGCGCACTGCGCTGTATCCACTCCTCGACTAACGTTTGCGGGAAAAGCCACTTTCCGGTTGCGCGGGTGCAGGGGATTCTGCCGGTACGTACGAGGCGATAGACCTGCTTTTCGTTGATCTGGAGGTAGGCAGCCACTTCACGGGTGTTGAGTAATGTTTCTGGCATAATGTTCTAGCTATGAAAATAATAACGAAAAATAACAAAATAATACTAAAGAAGGAGGAATTGTCCACCTTTCGTCGACAGATAAGACCTATCATGGTAGCGAGTCCTCGCACAGATGGCATAGGGGGAGTGTTATGAAGCGGTTCGTTGCTGCCAGCCTTTCTCTGTGGCTGGTGCTCTGGGTAACGGCGGCGTTGAGCCAGCCAGCGCTCCGGCTCAACAAGAAGTGATTTTTGCGACAACGACGAGTGTGCAGGACACCGGCTTGCTCGACGTTATTGTGCCGATGTTTGAGAAAGAAACCGGCTACCATGTGAAAGCGGTAGCTGTCGGCACTGGTCAGGCGCTCGCCCTGGCTGGGCGCGGGGAAGCCGATGTGATTCTTGCTCATGCGCCGGATGCGGAGAAGAAATACGTATCAGAAGGCTCGCTCGCCAATCGCCGCTTGATGATGCACAACACGTTTCTGCTCGCTGGGCCAGCGGCTGATCCCGCCAAAGTGAAAGAAAGCAAGAAAGCAGTCGAGGCACTCAAAAAGATCGCTGAGGCAAAAAGCACCTTTGTCTCACGTGGTGATGATTCTGGGACCCACAAACTCGAAAAGAAGCTCTGGGAGCAGATTGGAATAAAGCCTGCCGGCGAATGGTATCTCGAAGCCGGGCAAGGGATGGGCAAGACACTCGGTATTGCTGGTGAGAAACAAGCCTATGTTATCTCCGACCGCGCGACGTATCTTGCCTTTCAGAAAACCACAGGGTTAGCCGTTCTCCTCGAAGGTGATCCAGCGTTCCTCAACATCTACCAAGTCATGGAAATCAACACCGAGAAATTTCCCAAAGTGAACGCGGCCGGTGGAAAGGCCTTTGCCGATTTTCTGCTCTCCGCGAAAGTCCAGGATATCCTCAAGACGTTCGGCAAAGAGAAGTTTGGCGAACCGCTGTTCTTTGCCGATGCAGGACGGACAAAGGCCGCGCTGATCAGTGTCCAGTAGGGGGAATCGGATATTAAGGATGAAAGGGAAAGGATAAATGAGGAAATGGAGAACGAGGAAAGGAGGAAGGAGGAGAAAAAATGATTATTGCTACGGTCCTTGTTGTGGCACTGTTAAGAACTGTAGGGCGGACTGTGCAGTTTGATGCGGTGTTTGCGTTTTAGAGCAGATTGCTATTTTTCCCCTGGGAGCGCGACCGTCTCGGTCGCACTTTGAGTTTCTCTGCGGGCGGGACGCCCGCACTCCCAGGCTACGCATGTTCAACCTTCACCGCACAAAACTTGAACTCAGGAATTTTGCCATATGGATCAAGCGCGTCATTGGTCAGTAAGTTTGCGGCGGCCTCGCGAAAATGGAAGGGAATGAACACACTGCCCTTCTGCGTACGCACGCCGATACGTGCCTTTAATGCGATTGCGCCACGGCGCGAACTGACTCGCACTAGCTCCCCGTCTTGCAGGCCGAGCGCGTACAGATCCTCTGGATGAATTTCGACGAAGGCTTCCGGCTCGATCGCATCCAGTGCCTTGGAGCGGCGGGTCATGGTGCCGGTGTGCCAATGTTCGAGCACGCGTCCGGTGTTGAGCACCAACGGATACTCACTATCTGGGAGTTCATTGGCCGGGGCAAACTCAGCCGGAACAAATTTACCTTTGCCACTAGGAAAAGTGTCAGTAAAGATCACCGACTGTCCAGGTTCATTGGGATCTGGACACGGCCACAGTTCGCCGGTGGTTCCCAGCTTGTCATAACTCAACCCGGCAAGATTAGGCGATAACGCGGCCAGCTCAGTGAACACGTCTTCTGGCGAGTCGTAGTACATCGGATAGCCCATACGCGTTGAGATCTCACAAATAATTTGCCAATCTGGTCGAGCCTGACCCGGAGAATCGATGGCTTTGCGCCCAAGTTGCACGCGTCGATCGGTGTTCGTGTAGGTGCCGTCTTTTTCCGGGAAACTCGACGCTGGCAAGATGACATCGGCAAATTCTGCGGTCTCAGTGAGAAAGATGTCTTGCACGACCAGGAACTCTAAGTTTGCGAGTGCCTTGCGTACTTTGTTGATGTTGGGATCACTGAGGAAGGGATTTTCACCCATCATGTACATACCTTTGATGGTGCCACGCAAAGCGCCGTGGGCAATCTCAACTACCGTAAGTCCTGGTTTGGGATCAAGCGTGACACCCCACGCATTTTCGAACTTCGCACGGATCTGCGGGTTATCGACGCGTTGGTAATCAGTGTAGACCATCGGGATCAAGCCAGAATCAGACGCGCCTTGGACATTGTTCTGGCCTCGCAGCGGGTGCAGCCCTGTCCCTGGACGTCCGATGTTGCCGGTCATCAAGCAGAGAGAAATCAGACAGCGTGCGTTATCGGTGCCTGTCGTATGCTGCGAGATACCCATACCCCAAAAGATGATCGCGTTTTGCGCTTTTCCGTAGATACGTGCGATCGTACGTATCTCTTCCGCCGGAACGCCAGTGAGTTTTTCGACCACGTCCGGTGTGTAGTGTTTCACCGTCTCAGCGAGTACGGCGAAATTGTCTGTGCGTCGTTCGATAAACGTGGGATCAGTCAGGCCTTCGTCAATAATGACGTACATCAGCCCATTAAGGAATGCGACATCTGTTCCTGGCTTATATCTAACGTAGTGTTGCGCATGATCAGCAATAGTTGGACGCCGTGGATCAATCACAATAAGTTTTGTTCCATGGTCAGCGGCTTGTTTGAAGAACGTCGCCGCGACAGGGTGATTCTCTGTGGTATTTGAACCGATAATAATAGCCACGTCCGCATATTGAATATCAGCAAAGACATTGGAGACGGCTCCCGAACCGATCGTTTCCTGTAACGCAGCCACTGAGGAGGCATGACACAACCGGGTGCAATGATCGACATTATTCGTCCCCAACCCCGCACGGATTAGTTTCTGAAACAGATACGCTTCCTCGTTCGAGCATTTGGCTGAACCAAATCCCGCCAGTGCCCCAGGGCCGTGTTGGTCCCGAATGCCTTTCAATCTGCCGGCCACCAAAGTCAGGGCTTCTTCCCAGGTGGCTTCACGAAATGCTGGCAGGACTTCTGCATAATCGACCACGCCGCCGGGCTTGCGTTGCCATTTGCCGTCAGCGCCACGAACATCCTGTGACAATGGGCCTTTGGGATAGGCTTCTGGCCGACGAATCAACGGCATTGTCAGCCGTTGTGGATGAAGTGCATAGTCAAAGCCATAGCGGCCTTTCACGCACAGGCGTCCATGGTTGACTGGACTTTCTCGTCCACTGACTTGGACAATCTTATTGTCTTTGATGTGATAAGTGATGGCACAGCCGACACCACAGTACGGACAGATAGAATCCACCGCTTTTGTCTCTGTCAGGGAGACGTCAATTGTTAATGGCTTGTTGAACAGCGCTCCAGTTGGACACACCGAGGCACATTCTCCACACGAGACACAGGTCGATTGCCCCATCGGCAAGTTCAAATCGAAACCGATATGTGCGTGTGCACCTTTACCGGTGCGGCCAATTACGTCGTTATTTTGAATGTCATCGCAACCGCGTATGCAACGATCACAGAGAATGCACGCATTGTGATCAACGGCAATGACTGGGGAAGATGGGTCATGGCCATTTTCTGCGCTGCGAGAAGGGAGGCGAATAGTTACTTTCCCCTCATCCTGACCCTCTCCCCTGCGGGGAGAGGGAACCTTAAGCAAGCCGTATTGTTCCCCCAGCAGTTCGAGTTCACAGTCGCCGTTCTTTTGCTGCTTTGCACATGGAGTGGGATGGTCGGCTAACAAAAGTTCTACGAGCATCTTGCGGGAACGTTCAATACGTTCGCTGTGCGTCTGCACTTCCATGCCGGCCTCGACCTGGCGAATGCACGCGGCTTGCGCGACACGAGCACCTTTGACATCAACCGCGCAGACGCGGCAAACTGCAACCGGATCAAGTCGTGGATCGTGACAGAGAACTGGAATATCAATACCTAACTGTCGCGCGGCTTCCCAAATGGTCGTTCCAGCTGGAACACTGACCGTTTGGCCGTTAATCGTCAATGTAATGAGTGGTGTTTGTTCAGCGGTAACCGTCGTCATACGCGAGTCCTTTTCTCTCACATCGTCCACGCAAGTATGAGGCTAGAGGCTTGGGCGGAACAAAGCTTCTAGTTCCTGGTTTCTAGTTTCTAAGTCCAAAGTCCCAGGTCTAAAGCCTGTCCTGCCTGCGCCAGTGCCGCAGGCACAGGTGAGCGTAGTCGAAGGGTTCAAAGTTCAAAGTCCAAGGTCTTTCTTCTACTGACTACTGAATGCCGACTACTTTTTACGTTTTACGCATTACGTATTACGCATCATCATAGTCCTAGCGCTTCCTGTTTTTCCCGTGGAACGTAGCCGTTTTCGTCCCATCCTCGCGCTTTATAATATCCTGCAATCATGACACGCAACTCCGTTGCCGTCAGCTCAACCCCTTGGCCTACACCAGTGGGAAGCGGTTCGCTGAGTAAGCGCGATGGGAGCCAGTCATCCGGTGGCTGCCAGCCCTGGCGGAGATTAAACAGTTTCTTCAGCGTATTGATCCGCTCTCCAACTTGTTGTAGCTCCGCTGCCGTAACCGACCACCCTGTGACCTTACTTAACACTTCTGCGCTCTCGGCATAGAAGTCAGTAAAACATTTACGGAGAAATTTACAAACAACTAGTGAATCCAATACGGCAGAAAAGTCTTCGGAGGCTGCGACTAATGGACCACGCCCAGGGTCAGCCCGGAATCGATCCACCTGACCAGAGAAATCGGCTTCGTATGCACCGGAGCGGTTGTGACAAGCACCACGCAGGCTCACCGCCAGGCCCAAGGCCATTGTCTTCAAACTGCGGGGTTCATAACCAGGGAGTTCCATCCCTTTGACATGCATTGCCAACAGTTCTGCCTCTCCACCAATCGTTGCCGCTGCCGCGCGAGAACCTTCGGCGAGTAACGCACCCAAGCCGCTCCGTTGACCGATGGCGGTAATAGTTGCCAGAAATGCCTCGGCTTTACCGAAACGCAATCCCAGCCGTTGCGCCCTAGGTAGGAGATTTTTCTCCGCACATTCCATCGCCCACGCGACCGTGCCCCCGGTGCTTATCGTATCAAGGCCATATTCGTCGCAGAGCTGCACTGCGCTCAGCACAGTTTGCGAATCTTCGATGCCACATAATGGACCTAGGGCAAAGAGTGTTTCATATTCTAGTCGTTGCGGTCTGCCATCCACTGCATGAAACAATCGCTCACAACGAATCGTACAGGCCGCACAGCCACGGGGGCGATTTCCCGTTTCCTCCAGTAGGAATTGTTCGCCACTAAGATTCTCAGCGGATTCAAAAGTGGACTGCTGAAAATTGCGGGTTGGTAGGACACCAAGACGGTTAAAAACTGCAAGGTTCGCAATGGTACCGACTTCACGATACTTAGCAGTGACCGAGCTTAGGCTTTTCGCGCGCAACGCGTCGGCAATGGCTGCAACACCGCCGGGGTCAGCCATAGGCGTACGACAAGCACCACGCAAGGCAATTGCTTTGAGATTTTTTGCCCCCATCACTGCACCAGCGCCGCCACGACCAGCATGACGCTTTTCATTACTGATTGTGGCAAAGCGTACCCGCCGCTCACCGGCGAGGCCAATGGCGGCAACACGCACGTTTTCATCGTGGAGTTCAGAGCGGAGAACCCGTTCAGTCTCTTGTGCGCTTTTCCCACATAAATGAGTGGCATCATGGAACATTACGTCATCTTCGGTGATGAACAGAGAGAGAGGTGATGACGAGCTGCCAACAATCACGATGGCATCAAGCCGGCAGCGCTTGAGTTCAAGGGCAAAATAACTCGATGAGAGAGAATCGGCGATAATATTGGTTAATGGCGATGAGGTGACAACGGCAAACTTTGCGGTGGTAGTCAGACCAGTATCAACTAGTGGCGCACTGGCAAAGATCAACGGATTGGCCGGAGCAAAAGGATCAACGGCTGGCGGAGCGTAATCGAAGAGCAGTTTGGTACCGAGTCCGACACCACCCAAATAGGCACGAAGAACGGCGTGGTCGAGCAGAACCCATTGTGCCGTCCGCGTGGTAAGGTCGATGTGCAAGAGGCGACCGTGAAATCCGTACATTCTCATCCTCCGGCATCACTAGAAAGAATGAGCAGGCTATCGCCAGAATGTAACTCGGTGTGCCAGTCGTCGGAAAAGAATTGTGTGCCGTTAAGGTTACAAGAAAACCCAGCAGTCAGCGAACGACGATCGGAAGCGATGACCGTGTTGACGAGTGCGGGAGCGACCCCCACGAGCGCGGTAAAAGCATCAGCAATCGTTGCTCCTCGTGCTAGCGTCAGTGGAATGAGTGCGGCTTTTGCTTTCAGGCGAGCTACGCCAAAAAGTTCGACCACACAAGCAATCTGGTTATGACGTTGCTGCCACAGCGTTAATGCAGCCTGGTAGTCAGCAGGACTATTCATGTTACGGAAACTCAACCCCTCGGGGTCGAACCGGCGGATGTCTTCTGCTGGGACTTCGTAGGTACGGACTTTCTTATATAAAAACACCGGCCGTAATTCGCCGCGTTCGAGCTGTTCTTGTAGCAAAGGAGCGACACTGCGGTGATACACTGCGTGTAACGGCTGCAAGCGCTCGTCCCAGAAGGGAACCACAACATCGTAGTTATCACTCAACGCAAGGAGGTGGCGAATCAGTGAGAAGTTGAGGAACGGTGCGTCACAAGAAGTCACAAAGCAGACCTCGTGCGATGCAGCACGGAGGCCGTAGAGGATACCACCCACCGGTCCTTGATAGGCAACTTCGTCGTATACCACTGCGGCGGGCAATACCGGCAGTTCTTGATCAGGAGCGGCCACAACAACGATTTCAGAAAAGCAGGTCCGTAATGCACGAACAGTATGGACAATGAGCGGTTCACCGTCGAAAGGCAGGAGCGCTTTCGGCTGACCCATGCGCGAGCTCTTGCCACCGGTGAGAATTATCGCCGTTCGGGGGTCGGGGGCCAGGAGTTGGGGATCGGTGCTCATAGAAAAATCAAAAAGCAAAAATCAAAAGGCAACAAGCAAAAGGCAAAATACTAAAAGTTAAAGAGAACTCACAGGCGTCATTCCCGCGAAACTTGTCCCCGGTCCTCTAGGGGACCTGTCCCCAGTCTCTACTGGGGAGCGGGAATCCAGAAGCATAGGCACTGGCCTCTGGTTTTGCCTCCTGGATTCCGGGTCTCGCGCTGCTCGTCCGGAATGACGTCGCCTCGCCCGACAAATTCATCGAGATGAAGCACTAGTCCTATGTCCGCCTCTCTTTTCTAATTCCTAGTCCCTAGCTCCTCATCGAAAACACACACCATCCGGACACTGCTTCTGCGTCAGATGCATCATCACTTCGTCACGAAAGTATTTGAGGACCGAGGTGATAGGCAATGGTGCTGCTTGTCCGAGGCCACAGATCGACGTGAGTTGCATCGTCTCTGCCAGTTCATCAATGAGATCGATTTCCGTGGTGGTTGCCCGTCCATGCGTCGCGCGCTCAAGAATATGGACGATCTTTTCACTGCCAACTCGACACGGCACACACTTGCCGCACGATTCGTTGCGAAAGAACTTAACCACATTGAGCGCAGCGTCGAGCATGCACGTGCCTTCAGCGAGCGCGACTACTGCGCCGGAACCGAGCATCGACCCGACTTGTGTCAATGCCTGAAAGTCAAGCGCGATATTGCTCATTGAAGCCGGTAGAAAGCCCGATGAGGCACCACCAGGAGAAAACGCTTTGAGCTTTTTCCCACTACTGACTCCGCCACCGTATTGTCCGATGAATTCTTCCACCGACAGACCCAGTGGCACTTCGTAAACGCCAGGTCTTGTGACGTGTCCACTAAGCCCAAGATATTTGAGCCCGTTCTCTTTGCGGCCTTGGCTTTTGAACCATACCGCACCGCGTTTGAGGATGCCAGGGACCATACAGAGCGTTTCAACATTGTTGATTAGTGTCGGTTGACCCCACAAGCCATGGGTGCCAGGAAACGGCGGCTTGTTGCGCGGCTCAGCCCGCTTGCCTTCGAGTGCTTCCAGCAACGCGGTTTCTTCGCCACAAATATAACCACCGGCGCTGACAAAGAGTTCGATGTCACAAGAAAACTCTGTGTTGCTGATGCACGGACCAGTAAAGCCCTGTATGCGAGCATCAGCTAGCGCCTTAGCGAGCCCATGTTCTTGGTCAGGATATTCATGACGGATGAAGATGTACGCGTGTTGCGCTCCGACGACATAAGCGGCGAGCAAGATTCCTTCAATAAGCAGATAGGGAAACTTTTCCATTAGGAAGCGGTCTTTGAAGGTGCCGGGTTCGCTCTCGTCGGCGTTGACAACCACATACTTGGGCGCACCAGTCGCGTTGCGCACGATTTCCCATTTCAGTCCAGTGGGAAATCCGGCACCACCCATGCCGCGTAGACTGCTATCTTTGAGCGTCTGAATAACGCCGGCGACATCGCCAGTCGACAACACCTCTCGCAGTACAGAGAAGCGTTCCGCAGGCTGGCCATAGGGATCGATCGTATAGGTCGTTGATCCTTGCTGAATAAAATTCGCGTCAGGAACAGTACTCTGAGCAAACGCGCTCAGCAACGTGGCCAGGCGCTGATCAGTCACTCCTGCATAGATGGTGTCGTTAATCGCTACGGCAGGAGCTTGGTCACAACGGCCTAAGCATGACACGATGCCAATTTCACAGCCTGTTTTATTGGCCAGGTGTTGCTTTGCGGCAGCAAGAACGTGCGAGGCTCCGGCAATATGGCAAGAGAGATCGCTACACACTTTCACGTCGAGTTGTGGACTCGGGTGCAGGCGAAAATGCGGATAGAAACTGGCGACCGCTTGCAGTTTGTACAGCGGTGTCGCCGTGCGTTGTGAGTACTTCCGTAATTCTTCTTCCGGCAAATAGCCGTGACGATGCTGAATTGCTTTGAGTTCGTCGATAAGGTTCATCATTGGCACTCTAGCGCTAAAGGGTGCGTGAGGTCCAGACGGTTTAGGCAGTAGCCAGCAGGGCAATGAAGAATTAAGAGTTAAGAATGAAGAATGGGCAATCAGAGAGCTACATCGTCTGTTACTTCTACCTTCTTTTTTTCAATTCTTCACTCTTAATTCTTCATTCTTAATTCTCCCCGAGTCAGTCCTTGTTCGTCTTTATCCAGCATGATAGATAGCGCGATAAGGAAATTCGTACGAATTCGCACGAATTCTTACTTTTCTCGTGTTGTCTCTGTTTTAGGGAGGGCATTATGCAAGGCGCGACTGTTCTACGTGTCAATCTCAGCACTGGCCAGATCCGCACAGAAGCGGTGCCAGAGCAAGTGATCAAAAGTTTTATTGGCGGTCGTGGGGTCGGGAGCAAACTGCTCATGGATAATATGGACCCTAAGATCGACGCCCTTGATCCGCGCAATCCGCTGATTTTTGCGACGGGTCCGGTCACTGGAACCTATGCGCCGACCGGCGGCCGTTACATGGTCATTACTAAGTCGCCCCTCACTGGTGCGATTGCCTGCTCGAACTCGGGTGGCTATTGGGGACCAGCCTTACGCTACGCCGGTTACGAATATCTATTACTTGAGGGAAAAGCCAAAGAACCTTCGTATCTCTACATCCATGATGACAAAGTCGAAGTCCACAGTGCCAAGCACCTGTGGGGCAAGATCGTCGACGACACAGAGAATATGATTCGTGAGGAAACCCATCCTGAGGTGCGAGTGGCGTCGATCGGTCAAGGTGGAGAAAACCTCGCCCGCACGGCGTGTGTGATGAACGACAAGGGACGCGCCGCTGGTCGTTCTGGTGTCGGCGCGGTCATGGGCTCGAAGAATCTCAAAGCCATTGCCGTGCGTGGTACGAAAGGCTTCAAGATTGCTAATCCTGCCGCATTCACACAGGCCGTGTTGAAAGGGCGCGATAAGCTGGTGAAAGGGCCAACTACTGGCGGTCTCACTATGTTAGGCACAGCAGGCACAGTATCGTACATGAACATGGTTGGCATGTTACCGACCAACAACTTCCAGATGGGCGTCTTTAGTGGTGCCGCGGCAGTTGACGGCACGGTGGTGAAAAAGGACTTCATGACGAGGAACCGCGGCTGTCACAGCTGCATGATTCATTGTGGTCGAGTCACAAAAGTGACCGGCCACGGCCAATTCGACGGGCGTGGTGAAGGACCCGAATACGAGACTATTTATGGTGTTGGCACAATCTGTGGTGTCGATAATCTTGCTGCAGTCATTAAGGCAAACTACCTGTGCAACGAGTACGGCCTCGATACTCTCGAAGCTGGCATCGCGATCGGCACCGCGATCGAGTTGGCGGAGAAGGGCTATATCCCAGAAAGTGACATCGGTTTTCCGTTGAAGTTCGGTGATGCTGATGCGATGGTCAAGTTGCTCGAAGCCCAGGCCTTTCGCAAAGGCCCGATCGGCCATTGGCTGGCAGAAGGCGGCTTTCGGCTTGCGGAGCACTACGGTCACCCAGAATTGTTCATGGGCTCAAAGAAGCAGGGCTTTGCGGCGTATGACCCGCGTGGTTCGATCGGTATGGGATTGGCGTACGCAACCTCCAATCGCGGGGCATGTCATCTGCGTGGGTACACCATTTCACTTGAACACTTCGGCAATCCGATCAAACTTGACCCGTTTACGCCGAAAGAAAAACCTTACTGGCTCACGATTCTGCAAAACACCACCTCGTTCGTCGATGCTTCAGGGATTTGCTTGTTCTCGACCTTCGACATGAATCCTGGCGAAGACGTGACCGCGATGGTGAGTGAATCGCTCGGTTACAATGTCGGCGGGCCGGAAGATATGCTCAAGGTTGGCGACCGGATTTGGAACCTGGAGCGGCTATTTAACAATGCGGCTGGATTGACGCGCGCAGATGACAACCTCCCGCCACGTATCACCAACGAGCCGTTGACTGAGGGACCGAGCAAGGGGCATGTCGTTGACCTGGAACCGATGTTGAACGAGTACTATCAATTGCGAGGCTGGGATCTGGAGGGGCGGCCAACTTCAGACAAGCTACGCGAACTCGGCCTAGCGTAAGAGGGGAAATGGAATATGAAACAAATTGTTGTTCATCAAGAAAAATGCACTGCCTGTCGTGAATGCGAAGTGTCGTGTTCCTTTTCTCACGAAGGCGCGTTTGTCCCCACCCTCTCACGGATTCGCGTTGCCGACTTCTATGAAGAGCAATTCTATCAGCCGATGGTTTGCGTCCATTGTGCCGATGCGCCATGCGCGGCGGTCTGTCCGACGGTGGCAATTCAACGCCAAGCCGACGGGCAGGTCAGAGTGATAGATGACCGCTGTATTGGCTGTAAGATGTGTCTGCTTGCCTGTCCGTTCGGCGTGATGGGTTTCTCGCCGGAAAAAGGCGTAGCCCAGAACTGCGATCTGTGTAATGGCGATCCACAATGCGTGCAGTTCTGTACGCCAGGCGCGTTGGAATTTGCCGATGTCGTGGCAGCGTCGGCTCCAGCCAGGCAGAAGGCGGCAGCGGCGCTGGGATTGCCGCAGGCGTGACACGTCTTACGGGAATTGAATCGGGGGAAACATGCCCACCAAATATGTACTTATAGGTAACAGCGCGGCGTCGTTAGCCGCGGTCGACGGCATCCGCAAATTCGACAAGCAAGGTGAGATCACCATCATTAACCGCGAGACCGGACCTGCGTACTCCCGCGTCGCTCTTCCTTATTATGTAGCCGGAGAGATGACGCTCAGCGATCTGCTAATTCGTCAGCAGCCAGATTACCAAAAGATTGGGGTTTCGCTAGTTGAAAAAGAAAACGTCAAAGCAATAAACGCATCTGCCAAGCAGGTTGAGTTGGAAAGCGGCAGGAAAGTCAGCTACGACAAGTTGCTGATCGGGACAGGCTCTGAGACGGTCGTGCCGCCGATTCAGGGCCTTGCCCAAGTTTCCCATCACTATTTGTGGACTTTGGATGACGCGATCGGCATGAAAAAGGCCACTGAAAAAGCAAAGACCGCTGTGGTGATTGGTGGTGGTTTCATCGGTATGCTGGCCGCCGAAGCGTTGCGCAAACTGAAGATCAAACTGACGATTGTCGAAATGGCACCGATCCTCTTACCGCAGTTGCTTGATGAAGGTGCGGGAAATCTCTTTCTCAAAGCGGTGCGCGATGAAGGTGTGACTGTGCGAACCGGTTCGCTGGTGTCGGCAGTAGCGCAGAAGAATGGCGGCATCGAAGTGTCGTTGAAGAGTGGCGATACTTTTACAGTTGATATGGCGGTGGTGGCGACTGGTGTCCAGCCTCATGTTGCGTTCTTGCAAAATAGTGGAATAACCCTCAACAAAGGTGTGCTGGTCAACGAATACTTGCAGACCAATCACCCGGATATTTACGCGGCTGGTGATGTGGCCGAGACCAAAGATTTCTTGTCGGATGAACGGTCAATTTATGCCATCTGGCCGACAGCGATCGATCAAGGTCGGGCTGCGGGTGCCAACATGGCGGGTATCAAACAGGCATACCCTGGTAGTCTGGGCATGAATGTGGTTGAGTTGTTTAACGTCACGCTCGCGCAGCTGGGCCGCTTCCGCGAAGGACCTAGGGACACAGTAAAAATGTTATCACCAAAGGAAGATGAAAGTTCCTATCGGAAAGTAGTGGTCGATAAAAACGGTACGATGGTCGGCGCGGTGTATGTTGGCGATGAAAACGGCGTGGCTGAGATGGGAGTCATTCATAGCGCCATCAAGCGGCGCGAGAAGTGGCAAGGCTTCAAAGACGGACGGCCGCCGAAGTTCTCCTACGGCGCAGTCATGCATAACGTGCCACAGTACTAGTTATGGCAGAGACCGTTACTGTTCGTGTCAAACTGTTTGCGACCTTGAAGAAGTATCTTCCACCCGGCAGTGAGGAAGGTACTTCTTTAACACTCCCAGCGGGCTCGACGGTGCTTGACGTTGTTGATGCGCTGAAAATTCCCCATGAACAGGCCACGATGCTCGTGGCGGGAGACACCTACGTCGAGAAAACCACTCCGCTGACAGACGGATTGCAGCTCAACATCTTCCCACCGCTGGCAGGCGGGCGATAACACGCTCTTTCGACCGCAAAAGATTCAATCCCCTTCCATTCGATAGTGGTCATTCCGGCAATGACAAGGAGGCCTCGTGTTCTTCTTGTATAGATACGGCAAACTGCATATATGAGAAGCAGTTAGATTACCGAGGGAATGAGAACTGCGCGTGAAGTTTTCTGAAGTCGTATCGCAGACACTTGCCTGGCTGCAGCGCGAAGGGCGGGTTTCGTATCGGGCTCTCAAGTTAGAGTTTGACCTGAACGATGATATTCTTGATGCCCTCAAGGACGAAATCATCGAGGTCAAGGAACTCGCGGTTGATAAAGACGGAAAAATGTTGGTGTGGGCGGGCGCTGCCGCGCCAGTTCAAAGTTCCGAGTTCAAAGTTCAAAGTTCCACCCAGCTTCCCGCTCCTCAGACTCCGCACTCCGAACTGAGTGCGGCCGAACGCCGCCAACTCACCGTGATGTTCTGTGACCTCGTCGATTCTACGACACTCTCCGCTCGGCTCGATCCTGAAGAGTGGCGGGAGATCGTGCAAGCCTACCAAGCCCTGGGCGCCCACAAGATTGAGCAATATGAGGGGCGAATTGCGCAGTATCTCGGTGATGGGTTGTTAGTCTACTTCGGCTATCCCACCGCGCATGAAGATGATGCTCAACGGGCCGTGCGCTCCGGGTTAGCGATCGTCGAGGCTCTCCAGCAAGCCCCACTCCTTCAACGACACGGCGTGCAGGTACGTATCGGCATTCACACCGGGTTAGTTGTCATTGGCGAGATGGGCGGCGGGACCAAACGCGAACACCTTGCGCTGGGTGAGACGCCCAATCTCGCTGCGCGCCTACAAGGGTTGGCTGCTCCCAACACAGTTGTGATGAGCGACGCGACGCAACGACTTGTAACCGGACTGTTTGACTGCGCTGATCTTGGCTCGCAGGCCATCAAAGGACTTTCTACACCCGTACACGTGTATCAAGTGCAAGGGGAGAGTGGGATGCGTAGTCGCTTAGAGATCAGCAGCCGGCGCGGTCTGACGCCCTTGATCGGACGCGAACACGAAGTACAGCTTCTGCGCGATCGCTGGGAACAAGCAAAGATAGGCGCGGGCCAGGTTGTATTACTCACCGGCGAGCCAGGGATTGGTAAGTCACGCTTGGTACATCACATGAAAGAGCACGGAATAGCAGAGGGAGCTACTCACATTGAGTTTCGCTGTTCCCCTTTCTCACAGAACACGGCGTTTGCCCCAGTGATCGAGCATCTGCAGCGTCTGTTGCAATTTGAGAGAGAAGATTCACCCGCCGTCAAGCTTGGGAAACTCCAACACACACTGGGCCAGTATCGCTTCCCCCAAGTGGACACCTTACCGCTTATGACGGCTTTATTATCGTTGCCCTCCCCGGCCGAGTCTCCACCGCTGACACTCAGTCCGCAGAAGCATAAACAGCGAACCGAGGAGGCGTTAGTAGCGTGGCTGATGGAGGAAGCCGACCGGCAGGCTGTCGTGACCGTGTGGGAAGATCTCCACTGGGCTGATCCTTCCACACTGGAGTTGCTTGCTCTCCTGCTCGATCAAGTCCCGACCACGCGGTTGTTCATGGTGCTGACTGCGCGTCCAGAGTTTCAGCCTCCCTGGCCGAGCCGGGCTTACGTGATGACGCTCACTCTTAATCGCTTACCACGCACGCAGGCAGAGCTGATGGTGCAACAGGTAACGGGGGATAAAGCGGTACCGGCGGAGGTGTTGCAGCAGATTGTAGCCAAGACGGACGGCGTACCACTGTTTGTCGAAGAGTTGACCAAGACAGTCGTGGAGTCAGGGTTACTTACAGTCGTTAATAATCACTATGAGTTAAGCGGGCCACTGCCGCCGTTGGCGATTCCCGCGACATTACAAGACTCCTTGATGGCACGGCTGGACCGGCTCGCTACAGTCAAAGACGTGGCACAGTTAGGAGCGACCCTGGGTCGGGAGTTCTCTTACGAGGTCCTCTGCGCAGTTGCATTACAAGATGAAGGCACCTTGCAGCAGGCTTTAGCCAAGCTAGTCGAGGCTGAGGTACTATATCAACGCGGGCTACCACCGCAGGCGCACTATCTCTTCAAGCATGCGCTCATTCAGGACACGGCTTATCAATCGCTGCTGAAGAGCACGCGGCAACAGTATCACCAACGGATTGCTCAAGTCCTGGAAGATCGCTTTGCCGATATCAAGGAAACCCGACCCGAACTCCTGGCGCATCATTACACTGAAGCCAATCTCGGCGAGCAGGCGATTCCGTGTTGGCAACGAGCAGGCGAGAGAGCACTTCAACGCTCGGCAAATGCTGAGGCTATTAGCCATCTCACGAAGGGGCTGGAGTTGCTCATAGCCCTACCGGAAATTCATGAACGCGCACAGCAAGAAATTATCCTACAGACAACCCTCGGTCAGGCACTAATCGCGACGAAGGGCTATGCTGCCTCGCAAGTAGAGCAAGCCTATACTCGGGCGCAAGAGTTATGTAAGCAAGTAGGAGAAACTCCCCAACTCTTTTCCGTGCTGTCCGGGCTAATGGTATTTTACCTAAGGCGAGCAAGATACCAGACGGCGCGCGAACTAGGAGAACAGCTCCTCGACCTAGCTCAACACCAGCAGGATCCCGCTCTTCTCCTAGAGGCTTACTGGGCGCTAGGGGAAACGTTGATTTGGCTGGGGGAATTTGCCCAAGCCCGAACGCACCTGGAGCAGGGGATTACTCTCTATGCCCCTCAGGGGGAACGCTTTTATGCCTTTCTTTATGGACAAGATCCTGGGGTACTTTGTCAGGGCTATGCAGCTGCGGCCCTGTGGTATTTGGGCTATCCGGACCAAGCTCGCAAGAGAAGTCACGAAGCGCTTACCCTGGCTCGAGAGCTGACTCACTCTTTCAGCTTGGCCCACGCCTTATCCAATGTTACCTGGGTTCATCTGTTCCGCCGGGATGCACAGGCAACCCAAGAAGGGGCAGAGGCGATGATTAGATTCTCGACCGAGCAGGGGTTCCCATACTGGTTAGCGACTGGCACAATCTTCCGGGGTTGGGCCCTAACAGAACAGGGACAAGTGGAGGAGGGAATTACACAGATCCGCCGGGGTCTGGACGCCTGGAAAGCTATGGGAGCAGCATTATGCTGGCCATATTTTCTTGCCCTGCTGACTGAGGCGTATGGAAAAGTGGGCTGCACGCGAGAGGGGCTTACCCTATTGGCCGAGGCGCTGGATGTAGTAGAAAAAACCGAAGAGCGGTTCTACGAGGCAGACCTGTATCGGCTCAAAGGGGAGCTATTGCTCGCCCAGTCCGGCGTCCGCAGTCCGGTATCCGCAGTCTCCAAATCTCCAATCCTAAATCCCAAATCCCAAGCTGAAGCCGAAGTGTGTTTTCTCGAAGCGATTGAGATTGCGCAGTGCCAGCGAGCCAAATCCCTAGAGCTGCGCGCAGTAATGAGCCTCGCCCGCTTGTGGCAACAGCAAGACAAGCAAGCCGAAGCTTACCGGATGTTATTAGAGATCTATAACTGGTTCACCGAAGGGTTCGATACGAAAGATTTGCAAGACGCAAAGGCATTGCTGGAAATACTAAAAGAGAGCAGCCTTTAGGAGATTTCTGTTGAAAAGAAATGGGCCTCTCCACAAGCTTAGAGAAGGGAACAGGCGTTATGTCCATCGGTTTAGGACAAGCAGCAGAAGTGCTTGGAGTTTCCGTCAAGGAGTTGAAGAGGCGAAGTCTAGCCGCCTTACTTGAGAAAGAGCTCCGCTCACTCCGGGCGGAGATTCTTTCAGTCTGTCAGAAGCATGGAGCACACTCATGGGAAGAAATAAATGAGCTAATTATTGAGGACAAGGTTGAAGAAGGAAGAATCCTTGATGACTTCCAGCGGGTGGACCATCTGACGGCAAAAGCAAAACGGATCGCCGCGTTGCTTGAGCAGGTGTGATGATTAACCTTGCCGACTTGGAACGGATCGCGAGAGAAGAATTTGCTGACATAGTAGTTGATGTCTACCGGATCGACGCTAAGAAGCTGTTGAAAAACTGGCGAAAGGGGAACCTGACTTGAGAAAGAGTGCCCAACGCGTCACCTTGCTACCAACACACACCAACATAGTAGGAGGAGACCACGATGAGCACTATGCCTTACT